>Ga0326728_10004896_pt1 | contig 38801 bp, 32 predicted proteins | sample MB3enrmetagenome_FD_207602 | JGI IMG/M metagenome (GOLD analysis project Ga0326728, IMG submission 207602) | Lab enriched peat soil microbial communities from McLean, Ithaca, NY, United States - MB31MN | ecosystem: Environmental > Terrestrial > Soil > Wetlands > Peat | place: USA: New York... | reverse complement strand
TAACGTGTATACCCAGGCAAACGCCGTAAACAAGACCAGGATCGCTCGCGGCTTGAGTATGGCGGCATAGAAGGTAATCCAGGGAAGGGCCAAAACGGGCTGGCCCGCGACCTTAGTCACTGCGTCCGGGTTGTTGGCCAAGTAGCCCTCGGCTGCGATCCACTCCTGAGGAACAAGTCTCTCCAAAAGATACACGCCAATCACGAAAACCAGCCAGGTGACAATTATTGACGACCAGCTCGCAATGATAAAGCTACGACTGGTCTTCCCGGTCTGGACTTCGCCCGCAAAGAACGTTGGTATGTAATATCCATAGTAAATCCAAAAACCCATGATCAGCCCGGCAACAGTCATGGTGGCGGGGTTATGGGATATCGTCATGCCGGCTGCATGTGCTAGAGGCACGACATTGTCGAATTTGGCCAAACTGCTGGTTGTGCCGACGAAATGATTCCAGGCCTCTCTGAATGCTTGCGGACCTGAGCTGGCGATTAGCGAATAAAAGATCACGAGCCATGCGCCTAGGCCCAGAACGAGTCCGAGAGAAAGGATCTTCAGGACAGTTTTGGTTGGTAGCAACGTGAGGCCGAACACTAACAGCACGCAAATGCTGCCGATCACGAGTGAGCCCTGACTGCTCGATGAGTAGGAAGCCCAAGATAGATAGGTCTGGTTCTTGAATATAATACCCACCGGCTGAAGCAGGGCGGGCAGTGCACTTTTTGGAATCCAGGCAACAAGTCCTCCCGCCACGATACCGCTAAAGACCACCAAGGTAAAGCTCGCGACAAAGGCTGGGATGGGACTTAGGACGCGGCTTGCCAGAACATAGTCCGCGCCAGCTCGCGGCATGGCGCCGCCGATGGAAGCGTACACGTAGCCGTGCAGCAACGACGTCAGCATGGCAATTGTCAGAAGTCCGATGATATTTGCGCCAGGCCAGACTGACGCCACCCAGGAAAAAGGAATGAACCCAGAGGAAGACAGGCTGATACAGTGGATGCCAAACAGAATAGCGCCCCAGGTGCTTATGGCCTTCACAAGCCCAGAGGCCGGACGTACGAATATTTTTCCCGTATCCATGTGGTGCACCTCTCACCGCGACTAAGGACAGACTATCGAAAGGTCAAATCCCTAACGGCACCTGTACCGATATCACGGACGGTTCAAAGGTGTCAAGCGAGTTTTGATTCTTCCAGTCTGTGACCTTGCCGCTGTGAGCGCGGGTGGCGCGTAGCCACACTCAGGGGCGGCGTGGTAGCACAACGCAGCCTCTGGCCGCAGCCAAACACGTTTTGTAAGGGCAGGCCTTGTGCCCGCCCTCCGCAAGGGCACCCCCGGGGGGTGCCCCTACCAGAGGCGCAAAATGTTTGTCGAAAAAACAAGAAATTACCGGTATCGCAATGGAGGGCCCGGGCGGGCTTTCCATCCGGTAAGGACCCAACCACTTCGTGCCCGTCCGCCTCCATGACGACAATAGACCCGCCGACGCAGGCGCGACCGTGGATGCCACTCTGCACATCAACCCGAGTCCCGTCCTTCCTCGCAAACTCGGCCGGCGCCATGAACTCGATCCTCATCATTTTCGGTGAATTTGGAATTGGTTTCTCGAACTGGAAGTTACGGGCGTTCTCGTCGACCGCGTAGCCAAGCGAGCCCAAGACTGATTCCAGCGAGGTGCTGCAATCGCGCAGGTAGGCAACATCGAGGACGAAATCGAAGTCGCGCGTGGCCCGTGGGTGCGTGATCATGAATCTCAGTGCGTGGCCCCCCACGAGAACCAACCCCTCGGCGGCAGGACCGAGAGCGGAGAACAGTTCCAGCAGGTACGTCCGCTGGGGTTCCGGAATCACTTGTTCCCCCACGTTGGCTCAATCCGGGTCTGGAGCAAATGGTCAGCCTGCTTGAGATCGCGTCCCCCCCGCGCGAATAGGTCAAGGTACGCTTGGATGTCTGAGACCACTGGGATTCCGTCTTGGAGCGAGGAGTACATGAACACACCTGCGTCGAAAGGGTAGATCGCCCGAAGGTCCGGGCCGATGCTTGTTCCGGAGGCAAATTTTCGCAGATTTTCCGCCCCGGCTTCGTCCGAAATGAAGAGGTCGATGGGGTCAACATCGACGAAAGGCGCTGTCAGGCTGGCGGCCGCAGCACCCGTGAAAGCGTAGGATCGCGGCTTAAGCAATCCATCGAGAGCTTGTCGGACTGCCTTTAGGCTAGAGCCGAATGGATTGGGAACCTTGAATGATCGCCGAAGGTACCGGCGGTAGCGGTCCTTATACTCCTCTGCCCACACAGTAAGGAGTCTTCTCGGCTCCGGAACCACGACCGGGTTCCTGCGCGCAACCAATGGCACTTCGTCAAGACTTTCCTCCGACACTGCCTGATCGAGGTCAAATAGAGTTGGCCGGCGCCTGACCAGTAGCTCTTCTTCGAGACTGCGCAGTACTCTCGACGCCTGCGAGAAACTAACCTCGAAGGAGACGCCGGCGCATTCGGCGCGCCTGGTTTCCTTGGCCAACTCTTCTGCGATCTCACTGAGCGTCCACGCCCTCGGTTTCTGCAGCAACACCCTGAGGATGCGGGAGGATTTTCCGGAAAAGGGATTCCGGTAGTACGAAGGGCTTGTCTGTTCCCGCGGTTCCATCCCGACTCGTTCGAGGAGCAGCTTGCCGGGTATATTGATGAACACATTCCCTGCTAGATCGATGAAGTCCACGTTCCTCTCGAAGCAAAGCTTCTGTGACCGGGGCGAGAGCGCAGGGCACACCAAGGCAAAGGCCGTCCCCTTTTTCATGGCCTTCATCTGGGAAAGCCAAGGTGCAATCTGCCCAACCTGCTTGGGTGTGCAAGCGCTTTTGACTTCCGCGTAGACTTCGACTTTGGTGCCACCAAATTGCAGGTCGAACTTGGCGTCAAATCTCCCCTGCTTGGCCTCTGGCTGGGCGACGAGGTTTGCGAGGCAAATATTCGAAAGACCCTTGAAGGGTTCATTGTTTTTGAGAGCCAGCAGAATCTCAGATTCTGTCATAGATGCCATTATATAGCCGTTTGCCAATTTTGGCAAGCTACCTTATACAGGCAACTATGCCTCGGCTTGATGCCTTGCCATTATTGGCAAATGCCCATATCCAGGCAAATTCAGGACTGAATATTCAAAAATCCCGAGTTGGTGCCGCGCGCAGCTCCGTGATTCCGTAACATGCTTTGCTCAGCCGAGTTCCGCCAAGGCGAGGTCTGGAGTTGTTGGAACTCGTCGCACCTCCAGCCAGTCCGGGCGATTGGCAATCCACTGTTTGACGATCGCGGGAGTGCCTGCCGCTTGCAGCTCGCGAAAAACCTCCTCAGGGACGGTCACGCGACCGTATAGCTCTGGCAAGACGTCAGCGTGGTTTAGAAGAACGAGATAATGCAGAGGGGTGGTGTCGGCGATGACGATCATCGCCGTTCGAGTTCCTTGCTGCGGGTTGCTTGCAGGTACCGGCTGGTTTCCGCGTCGAGCTCAAAATCCTCCGCCGTGTAGTCAAAAGCTACCCCGTGGCGCGCCATGAACTGATCCACTTCAGCGCGGGTCCCGAAACCAAGCATACGCCGGACCTGCGAACGCCCGAGGACCCGAGCGCGGTAACCGTCGATGGCGAGGCTCTCGAGCGCCCGCCGAGGTAGATCGCCCCACTCGTCTTCGAGGCGCCGCTCGATGTCTTCCGGAAGTTCGATCTTCAATTCCATGCCGTGATACTAGCATAGTACTGGGCGGCTAAGAAAGTGGAAGCAAGTGGGCGGCGAGAGTCGGCCGTGACCGAGGCGAGATCGCGGCGACCACTGGCGCCCGCTTCCGGTAATCCCTGAATGCGCTGCCGCTGCCCTATCCGCTCGGGATGAGATCCTCCATCTGAACCTCGAGAGCCTTCGCCAGCTTCGCGAGCGCGGCGGTACTGCCAGGCTTGCGGCCCGTCTCGATTTCGGCCAGATATCCGGCGCTCACGCCTGCCGCTCGGGCCAGTGCCCTTTGAGAGCGGCCGCGCTTCTCCCGCCAGACCTTGACGGCGCTCTCTCCATCCAGCAAGCGCCGCGCCTCTCGGGCACTCAGGTAACTGCGGCGCGTCGCCCGCTTGCCCGCCGCCGCTTCATGCCGGCGCCGCTCGACCACGGCCGCCCGGTCCTGCGCGTCTTCCAGCTCGCTGAGGAGCTCGGTCCAATCGCCACGGCTGACGGTGTCCTGGGTTTCGCTCAAACCCCTTACGCTGCTCATCGGTAGGCCTTGCGCGGCTCCTCTGCGACTATTTGCTGGCAGACCCTTGCTTCATTCTATCGTGATAGAAGGCGGCATGGCTGCCCGTTAAAACCCCGGGGACAGGGGGATGACAGCTATTGTTTCTTACCGGCGGATTGCTTCGCGTAATCGAGCATTCCTTGAAAGTCCACCACCACCGCGGGTTCATTTCCGACCACCCAGGCATCGTGCCCCACGGGCAGAAGCGACACATCGCCCGGCTTGCAGGTGAGGCGTGAACCGTCATCCATCAGCACTTCCAGGGTCCCAGCCACATGGTATTGGAAATGCGGCGCCTCACAGCTCTTGGTTTTGGCTAAAGGCTGGACCGAGGTGGACCATTTCCATCCCGGTTCAAACGTAGCGCGGCCCACCGTCGCGCCGCCGATTTTGACGATCTCCACTTTTCCTTTCGGGAAAGTCCTGACTTCATCCGCCTTGCCGAAGCTTTTCTGTTCCGCTTTCTCCGTCGTGGGTTCCATGGCTCCTCCTTCGATGTTCAGACTCGATCAAGCGCTCCCGCATTGTAGAGGGTTCGTCGGGCGGAGGTCAAGGTTTTCGGGGTTGCCGCGGGTTGTCTGGCGTTTCCCTGCCCGTCGAGGCTATCGGCTGGCCAAACCGTAGCCTCCACAAAATAATGTTTGACAGGGCAATATCGCATGTGCCATACTAGATTCGATGGCTACTCAAACAGGTACCCCAAGTCCGGCGCGGCTGGCTGCCAACCGGCGCAACGCTGTCGCTGGCGAGCGCCACGTGGCACTGGACCAGCACGGGCACGGGGCGAAGATCCGCGCGGTTTCCGCCGGTTGGCATCGCGACCTGATCGCCATTTTCCGACCCGGCAATCGGCAAAAAGATTGCACATGAGCGATGCCGAGGCCAAGACCGATTCAGCGTAGTGAAAATCGAGGATGGAAGCCCGGAAGAGACCAACGAGTGAGAGGGGCAGCTTAGAATGAGTCAATCAGGAGGGGGCCCAGCGATAGCCGAATCGACGGAAGCGCAGGCGAGAAGCCGAGGGCCGGCAGGGATGAAGAGCGCATCCGGTAGCCGCGAACGAACCCATAAGGATAAGGCGTTTTGTATCAGCAAGATAGGCCATCCTGACCCCGAACGAACCCATAGCGAGTATCGCCCTTGTTATCAATCGCTTGCAGCGATTTCGAGGCCGATTTCGGCGAATTTTGAATGGATGCCTCCGTCCGATTGCAGATCTGGGACAAAGCGTGCAGGATGGAGAGCTTAGACATCGAGCCTCACTGGACTTAAGTCGCTTGTTATCAGTGGCTTATGTTTGGATTAGAAAACGAAGCCACGGTAATTAACTCGCTTAAAATCAGTCGGTTAGAGAGGTTTTTGGGTCGGGTTGAGAAAACGAAGCCAAGCGAAGCCACGGTAGTTAAGCCATTTAGTATCAGTAGATTATGCTGAAAGCGAGAAAAACGAAGCCACGTAGTGTATCCGCCTTTAAATCAGACGATTACGGCGATTTTGGCCCTGTTTTTCTGGAAAGGGCCCATTTCTCTCTATCAGGAATTGGGAAGCACAAGGCGAAGCGCTCTCTCACAGAGCCCCGTCAACCAGTCTGCCGCGTGCATAGCATTAACGTCAGCTACCATCCTACGGCCCCGGCTATTCTATGGACAGGGCTACACACAGTGAGTACCGCCGACTGCCCACTGCCTACTGCCTACCGCCTACCGCTCGGAGTCCTCGCGCAGCTCCTTGCGGATCGCCGGCGGATCGTCGAGGGGTGGCGAAGGCAGCCGCCGGGTGATTCTCATGTCGAGGCCCGGCTCCACGACCTTCGCCGGATCGAAGATTCGCGTATCCGAGGGCAGCGCGTCATAGGGCGTCAGGTCAGGTTGATCGGTGAAGCAGTCGGAGAGGTCCGTGGCCGCCGCGTCGTACTGGTTGAGATAGGGCAGCGCGAAGATAAGGTCGATGGTCTTCAGAATGCTCGAGGTGCTGGTATGGGCGTGGCAGAGGCCGCGGCGCGCGTAAGGGCTAATCACCATCAGCACGCTGCGATGCGCGTCGACGTGGTCCCGGCCGGCCTGCGCATCGTCCTCGGTGACGAAGATGGCCATGTCCTTCCAATACGGGCTGTGGGAGAACAGCTCCACCAGCTTGCCGAGCGCCAGATCGTTATCGGCCACGTAAGAGGCGCGGTAAGGGAAGCCGTCGGGTGGGCGCGGGTCTGCGGTGTGGTCGTTGGGCAGCCACATCAAGACGAGCTGCGGCAGGGTTCCGTTTCCATTCGAGAAACGCAGATCAAAGTCGTGCTGGAACTGATGGAACCGGTACTGGTCCGAGATGTTGAGGTTGAAGGTCGGGTAGCTGCGCGAGGTGTTCTGGTAGAGCGCCTCGGGCATGGGGATATTCACCGACTCGCGGACGCCGGTGGGCATCAGGCCCGCGCCCTCGTCATCACCCGCCATCTCGAAGCCCTCGCCGTAATTGCGGAAGCTGATGTGGTGCCGCGCCAGGTGCTCCCAGAGCGAGCCGGCCTCAAGATACGTCTCCGGCCACGGATTCGACGAGCCGATTTCGAGCAGCCCCGGCGCATCGTTATCGGGCTTGAAGTCGAGCTGCCCGCCGTACGCCGTGGGCCACGCGGACTCGAGGACTTCGTTTGGATAATTGTCCACCAGCCAGTGGTGGCCGTCGACGGAGACGTCGGAATCGACGTAGAAGTTGTCGCTGATGGCGAAGCGGCGGGCGAGCGCATGATGGTTGGGCGTTACGCGCGCGTGCTCCACCGTGGGCTCGTCCGTCTTCTCGCTCGGCTTCACGGCGGCGTCCATGCCGTATTCGGCAAGCGACGCGTCGGCTTCCACCGCAGTGCCACGGATTCGGCCGCTGTCGCCGAATACCTGGTCGAAAGTGCGGTTCTCTTTGACGATGAAAACCACGTGGTGGATCTTCGAACTGGGGTGGCCGGGCGGAGGCACGGGAAACTCCGGGTTGCGGCGCGACGCGTCAGCGGAAGGAACAAAACCGTTGTTGGCGACCGCCTGGGCGCTCTCGGCCTTCAGCGAACGCTGGTCAGGGACGGAAATCACGGACACTGTGCCATGGGTGATGTCGCCGATGTAACTTCCCTCGGGGCCTTCATGGAAATCCGGCCCGCCGTTGGGGCCGGCGCCGAATCCCTTGGCGTTCGCGACGTACAGCGTCTTGCCATCGCCGCTCACCAACACCTTCGCCGGGAACCATCCCGTGGGGATGTATCCCAGCACCTTGCCCCTGCGCGCGTCGAGCACCGCCAGGGCGTTGATGCCCGCGCAGGCCACGTAGAGCCGTTTCTCGTCGGGGCTGAGCGCGAGGCCGAAAGGCAGCACGCCGCGCAGGCCGCGCACGGTGGGCGAGGGCTCCAGCAGCACGGTCTTTTCGATACGATTCCGGCGCGCGTCGATGATGGTGATGCTGTCCTGGTTGGTGTTGGCGACGTAGACCTTGTTTCGGCCCGCCACCACGCCGCCCGGGCTGCTGCCGCCCACCGACTGATCTCCAACCGGAATGCCGGTCCTGATCCTGGCGGTCACGCTTGGCGCAGCGGGATTCGACACGTCAATCGCCCAAACGGAATTCGACTCGGGAACGTTGGGGTCGCCGAGGCCCGCGAGATTCTTCTCCTGCACCACCGTGCCTTCGTTGGCCTCCTGGGAAAGGTACGCGAAGGGAGGAAAATCGAGGCCGGTGTCGCGTGCCTGCTTGGGGTCGTAATCGGGAACCAGCGAATAGCGGAACATGCCGACGTTGGAGACGTAAGCACGCTCGCCGTCCGGCGAGAGCGCGAGACCCAGGGGCAGCCTCCCGACCGGCGTGCTGGAGACGATCTGCCGGGATTGCGTATCCAGGACGACCAGTCGGAAGTGCGCGAAGTCGAGCACATAGAGGTTGTGCCCGTCGCGCGAGAGTCGCAATTCGGCCGTGGTGCTGTTGGGGTAGGCCTTCCCCTGGAAAGCACCATTGATATCCAGCGAGCCGCGCCGCTCGCGATCGCCCAGGTCCCAAATCCCAACCTGGCCGTTCTCGCCTTCCGAGACGTAAAGAGTGCGGTTATCGGGAGCAATGGCCACGCCGATGTAAACGCTCTTGGGATCGGCGTCCGCCGACTTGAAACCGGGCGGAATCTGCGCGACGCTCGGCTGGCCGCCGGCGAGGTCAGTGATGATCGAGACCGAAAATGGGGCGGTGCCGCTGTTGGCGGTGACGAGGGTCTTGCCGTCGGGGCTCAGGGCGAGGCCGTAAGGATGGGGCGCCACCTTCACCTGCACACCGCGCGGCGTGATGAGCCGGCCGTTGGGCAGGATCGTTTCGCCCGAAGAATCAATGTGGGTGGGCCGCTCGCCTGCGGGCGCCTGCATTTCCGGCCTGGTGGACGAGGCGCGCTCGCGGGCCGGGAGCGGCAAAGCCAGAAACGCCAGGCTAAGTCCGGCCACACTGAGGATCAGTTGACGTCGCAATCGAGCACCCTCCTTCATTCGAAACTCGAAACTGCCCGGGATGGAAGGCGGCGTCAGCTAGCCTTTCTTGGGCGGTTGCGAAGGCCTCAATTCAATCCGGCTGGCCAGCGACCGGCTGGGGAACTTGTACAGGTCGATCACCGCCTTGGCGATATCTTCGGCGGTCAGCTTCCAGGTTTCTCGCCCTCTTGCCCCTGGCGCGGCCGCGAAGTCCGTGGCCACGCTGCCCGGCATGATGTAGCTGACCCGGATGCCGTCGTAACGGACGTCCTGCATGATCGCCTCGCTGAAGCCGTTGAGCCCGAACTTGGAAGCGTTGTAAGCGCTGCCGCCGGGAAAGGGATTGACGCCCGCCAGGCTGGAGATGTTGAAGATGTAGCCGCCGCCCCGTTTCCTCATCAGCGGGATGGCCTCGCGGCAGCAGAAGAAGGGGCCCGAGAGGTTGGTCTCGATCACCAGCGCCCATTCCTCCGGCGTAATCTGGTCAATCGGCTTGAAGACCCCCGTGCCGGCGTTGTTCACCAGAAGGTCAAGGCCGCCGAAGAGCTCGGCGGCCGCACGAACGACTCGACGGCAGTCCTCGTAGCGGCGGACGTCCGCCGTGGTGCCATCCACCACCACGCCCTCAGCGCTTCTGCCATTCCCGCGGGCGAGGTTCGCGAGGGCCTTCTTCAGATGCGATTCATCACGGCCGCAAATGAAGACCCGCGCCCCTTCCGCGAGTAGTGCGTCGGCAATCGCATACCCAATGCCACGCGTGCCGCCCGTCACCACGGCAATCTTATCCTTCAACTCGGTCGTCATGGCTGAAACCCCCATCGAAAAAAGTCTCATGCATCAGCTTAGCCCGCATTTCTCACCACGAATGGAGTGAGGGAATTGATCCATTGATTCATCGGTTCATTGAGCCATTGAAGGCTGCCATTCTTTTCTTCAATGACTCAATGGATCAATGGCGCAATGAATCAATTCCCTGAGCCTTCGTGGTGAGAAATCCGGGCTAGGCCGGCATGGGACCTTCGCCCTTCGGTTCCGGAATAGGGTCCCCGAATTCCAGCGCGGTGTCGATCCACAGTTGAATGGCTTGGTTGGCGTGAGCCAGCGCCGCTTCCGGAGTGCTGCCATGGGCCATGCAACCCGGCAATTCCGGGACTTCGGCAACGAAAAATTGGTCCTCATTGCCCCAATAGATGATGACCTCATACTTCTGCAGGCTTACTGCTTCCCGCCTTCCAGCCCATAGCGGACGGCGGCCTGGCGCTCCCACCTGACGCACTTGATACACCTTGGCCTTGCTCCCCTCCCGCTGCAAATTGATCAAGTTTGTGACGCCGTTCCTCCTGAAAAGGTGGTGGCTGCCGCGGGTGCGCTCTTTGAACCCCAGCCAGCGGAGCAAGTGGCGCAGCTCGTCGAAATTGATGTTCGCATCCGACTTGCCTTGTAGAATCCGAAGTCGAAGTTCCTCATGCTTGCCCACAGGCGCTAATCTACCATATGTCAAGCCCGGGCGGGACGGTGGTCTTCAGTTTTCAGTTTCAGTGAGCCTTCAGCCCTCAGCTATCAGCTATCAGCAAGAGACTCCGTTTGTCTTGGCTGATAGCTGATCACTGATGGCTGAGAGCTACTGAGAACTGAGAACTGACTATCTTCTCAAGGGTGCAATGATCCAGTGATTCAATGACTCAATTAAAACTGAGCGTCATAAGTATTTGCGCATATCTTGCAACTCGGGCCGCGTAAACAGTGGCTCTCGATGACCGCCATGCGCGCTTATTTATGGCATCGTGTTTAATTGCCATTCCTCGTCCACAACTAGCCTATCGCGTAGTGTGACGGTGGTCACAGACAGCTTCTCGCCCCATGATATAGAGTAGCTCAATCTCTGCGATCAGCAGGAGGACCCGATGAGAAGCCCAATGCAAACTTCAGAAACACGTCTGCGCGCCGTCAGTGTGGCGCTGGGGCTAGCGATCGTGCTTGTCGCGGCGGTGATGGCGACCCCATCGGCGCAAGCAAGCCATTTCACCGTGCTTTACAACTTTACCGGCGGGGCGGATGGGGCATATCCCATGTACGGGAGTTTAGTCCTGGACAAGGCGGGGAACCTTTACGGCACCGACTCGGGCGGCGCTTCCGGCTACGGAGTAGTGTTCAAGCTGGACGCGAAGAACGGCAAGTTGACCGTGCTGTACAGTTTCACCGGAGGGGAGGACGGGGCAACGCCCTACGCAGGCTTGGTCCGGGACGCGGCGGGCAACCTGTATGGCACCACCACGAGCGGCGGCGCCTCCGGCTACGGAGTGGTGTTCAAGCTGGAGAAGACCGGCAAGGAGTCCGTCCTGTACAGCTTCACTGGGGGAAACGACGGGGGAAAACCCATCGGTGGTTTGGTCCGGGACTCGGCCGGCAATCTTTACGGCACCACCAACCTTGGCGGCGCTTTAGGCTGCGGAGTCGTCTTCCGGCTGGATAAGACTGGCAAGGAGACCGTGCTGCACAACTTTAGCGGGTGGCCAACGGACGGGTGTTCTCCCGTCTCGAGTTTGGTCCTGAACAAGGCTGGTAACCTTTTGTTCGGGGCCACCAACAGCGGCGGCGCGTGGGACGTCGGAGTGGTGTTCAAGATGGGTGCGAAGACCGGCGAGGAGACCGTGCTGCACAGCTTCAACTATTCAACGGGGGATGATGGGGCAGGCCCTTGGGGAGCTCTGCTCGTGGGTCCGGGGGGCGACCTTTACGGCACCACCTCCTGGGGCGGCAACGGCGGCAGTGATGGGGACTACGATGTGGGAACGGTGTTCAAGGTGGATCCTGAGACCGGGAAGGAGGCCGTGTTGTGGGACTTCGATGGGATTGGTGAGGACGAAGGAGGCCCTTACGGAGGTGTGATCCAGAACAAGGCGGGCAAACTGTACGGCACCAGCACCGAGGATATTACGGGCGACTCCCCGGGGGCGGTGTGGGAGCTCGATCCGAAAACCGGCAACTTGAGCGTGTTGTACAACTTCAGCGGGCCGCCGGACGGGGCATATCCCTTGGCAAGTCTGGTCATGGACCCGAAGGGCGCCCTATACGGCACCACCGAGTACGGTGGCTCCGGCTCTTGCTCGATTTATTGGGGCGGCTGTGGAGTGGTTTTCAAGCTCGTCCCGTGAGTGCATTGGCCGGATCATGCGCGTTCTCGGTTTCCTTAGTCCTGGTATTTCATAATTGCGGTAACTACGGTGACGCATTTCGCGGGATTCGGGGTTCGGGATTCGGCTGAGGGAGATTGGGGTTCGTTCTGCGAACCCCGAACCCCGAATCCCGAACCCCGCTCGCATACGTCATCGTATTAATGAAAGGCAATACTTAGCCAGTTTCATTTCTTGGGAGGAAAAACCCATGAGTATGCAGAAAGGCGAAAGCCGCAGGAAAACCCCAAGCCGGGAGCGGAATGAATCCCCGTCATTCAGGGCCATCAACCACCGTTTGGCGCACTACGCCCTGGCGTTCGCGATCGTGTTGGTTCCGGCGGTGCTCGCGACGCGCCCGGCGCAAGCACAGGCCTACACCGTGCTCCACAGCTTTTGCTCTGAGGAGTACTGTTCTGACGGGGCAAAACCCCTAGCCGGCTTGGTCGCGGACTCGACAGGTACCCTTTACGGCACTGCCGCCGGAATTTGGAGCGAGGTGTACGTCTGCTACGGAACAGTGTTCAAGTTGCATAAGAGCGGCAACGGCTACCAGGTCATTGATACCCCTGGATGCAATCTCGTCGCCGGCTTGCTGCTTGGCGTTGGGAACAACCTTTATGGCGCCACGTACTTCGGCGGAGCCCACTCTTGCGGCGTGTGGGGCAATTATGGGTGCGGAGCGGTCTTCGCGGTGAATGATAAGAACGATAAGGGGACCCTGCTCTATAGCTTCACTGACGGCAAGGACGGGGGGTTCCCCGCCGGAGGATTGGTCCAGGACTCGGCTGGCGACCTGTACGGCACCACTTACGCGGGCGGCGCTTCCGGCTACGGAGTGGTTTTCAGGCTGACGAAGGCCCACAAGGAAACCGTGCTGCACAGCTTCGCTGGGGCGGACGGGGCAAACCCTGTCGCAGGTTTGGTCCGGGATGCGGCCGGCAACCTGTACGGCACCACTTACTATGGCGGCGAGGGCCTCGGAGTGGTTTTCAAGGTGGATAAAACCGGCAAAGAGACTGTGCTGCATAAGTTTAGCGGAACCCTGCACGGGGCCTATCCCTTCGCTGGCTTGCTGCGGGACGCGGCTGGCAACCTGTACGGCACCACCCAATGGGGCGGCGCTTCCAACCTGGGAACCGTGTTCAAATTGGATGCTGGCGGCAAGGAAACCGTCCTGTACAGCTTTTCGGGCGCGGACGGGGAGGCTCCCCGGGCAGGCGTGATCCGCGACGCGGCGGGTAACCTATACGGGACCACCGAAGCGGGCGGAGCTTACGGATACGGAACAGTCTTCAAGCTGGAGAAGACTGGCAAAGAAACCTTGCTGTACAGCTTCACCGGGGGTACAGACGGCTCACGACCGTGGGCTGCTTTGCTCCGCGATGCAAACGGCGACCTTTACGGCACCGCCAGCGAGGGCGGCGCCTACGGCTACGGAGTGGTGTTCAAGCTGACCCCCTGATTGCATTGACGCTTGTCGGTTGCCGATTGACGATTTGGGGGAAGCAAGCGTAGATTCGCTCTTAATTACTGAAAACTGAAAACTGAGAATCACCCAACCGGCTCGTTCCGCAAATCACGCGATTGATCGAGGCGCGGCGCTCCGGCCACCCAACCGACTCGGGCAGGCCTCGTAAGGCGTCGCGGCCGGCCGCGCACCGCGGCTGAGCACGGGGGCGTTGGCTCCTGAACGGTCGAGGCGGTCTGGCAGAAACGGTTAAACTGGGGGAAAACACATGGGGCCTGCAGCTCTTATAATTGTTGCTGTTCTGGCCGTCGCTTTGGGCGTTGCGCTCGGGCGGTATGTCTGGCCCGCAGGGCGCGGAGTCGGCCCTGCGCTCCTCGCGTCCGCGCAAGCGGAGGCTGCGCGGCTGGACCAAGAATGTAGGGCACTTCGTGCCCGGGCGGATCAGCTGGATGCCGATCACAAGGTGGCCAGCGAGGAAGCCAAACGGGCCGGTCAGGAAGTTGCGCGGCTCACCGAGAGGGTCACCGGTGCCACGCAACAGCATGACGAACAGGTCAAGCGCGCCAGCGCAGCAGAGGGGCAGCGGGACCTCGCAGCCAGCGAGGCGAAAGCGTTGGGAGCCGAAGTTGCGCAACTGACGGAGAGGGTCGTCGGCCTGACGCAACAATGTGACGAACAGAGCAAGCGCGCCAGTGCAGCAGAGGGGCAGCGGGACCTCGCCGCGAGTGAGGCCAAAGCGTTGGCAGCCGAAGTTGCGCAGCTGACCGAGAGGGTCACCAGCCTGACGCAACAATGTGACGAACAGAGCAAGCGAGCCGCTGCAACAGAGGGGCAGCGGGACCTCGCCGCGAGTGAGGTGAGAGCATTGGGGGCCGAAGCCGCGCAGCTGAGCGAGAGGGTCACCAGCCTCACGCAACAATGTGACGAGCAGAGCAGACGCGCCAGTGAAGCAGAGGGCCAGCGGGACCTCGCCGCGACCGAAGCCAAAGCGTTGGGGGCCGAAGTTGCGCAGCTGACCGAGAGGGTCGCCAGCCTCACGCAACAATGTGAAGAACAATTCAAGCGCGCCACTACAGGAGAGGGGCAGCGGGACCGCGCCTTGAGCGAGGTGAAAGCGCTGGCAGCCGAAGTTGCGCAGTTGAAAGAGCGGGAGAGCGCCCTCGCTCAACAACTCGAAGCTCAGGCCGCGCAGCTCGACGAGCAGCAGAAGCAATTGACGGCAGAGTTTGAGAACATCGCAAACCGGATTCTGAAAGCGAATGCCATCGAGCTTTCAGCGAATTCACAAAAGGAGTTGGCCGCGATCCTCGACCCGCTACGCGATCGAATCCAAGATTTTCAGAAAAAGATAGAAACCACCTACAACGATGAAAGTCGAGAGGTTCTATCGCTGAAGGCACAGATCGGGCTCATCCTAGAGACCAGCAACGCGATTGGCAGCCAGGCAGATGGCCTTGCTAAAGCCCTGAGGGGTGATTCGCAGCTCCTGGGTCGCTGGGGCGAGCTCGCCCTGGAGCGCATTCTCCAGGCAGCTGGCCTTACAGAGGGCAGAGAATATATCTCGCAGGGGCGCGGATTGGGCCTAAAGAGCGAAGAGGGCGGGGTCCAGAGGCCTGACATCATCGTTAAGCTCCCCGACGAGCGGACCATGATCGTCGATTCGAAGGTTCCTCTCGCGTGTTACGAGCGGCTGATCGCAGCCAAGGACGAAGCCGAGCGGGTGGCCTGCGGCGATCAGTTTGTGCGGGATGTGAAGGGCTATATCGATGGCCTCGCCGGCAAGCGGTACCAGGAAAATGAAAAGCTGCAAGCGCACGACTGCGTCCTGATGTTTGTACCAATCGAAGGTGCGCTAGCGGCAGCCCTGACGAGGGATCCCGAGCTTTTCCTGTACGGATGGGATCGTCACGTCGTGCTCGTGGGTCCCCCGACGCTGCTTATGACGATGCGCACTGTTGCCTCGATTTGGCGCTATGAACTGCAGGGCCAGAATGCGCAGGAGATAGCGCGCTTGGCCGGTGAGCTATGCGATAAGGTGAGCATGAGCCTCATCGACCTTAACACCGTCGCAGAAAAAATCACTGGCGCGTTGAACGCCCACAACGAAGCGGTGAAACGGCTTTCGTATGGGAAAGGCAATGCGCTCTCGGTCGGAGAACGCATTCGGAGTTTGGGCGTGAAAACTAAGAGACCGATCCCGCCGATGCTCGTTGACGGCGCTTTAGTCACGGCACCGGTCGAGGATTCCGAAGAAGACGCTTCTTCGGAGGCTGACCTGGCAACTGTAGGAAGCCTGACGCGGACTGGGCTGTAAAGGAAAAGTACTTCGAGGAGGTAGATGGACACATGCAGTCGCATGATGAATTCCCCTTGAAACGGCGGGCCACGCCTGCTGAGCTAATTGTTTCGACCACGGTCTCGCTACGGGAGGGCAAACAGACAGATGTCGCGTTGCTCGACATTCTTTCCGAGAGGATCCTCACAGTGAACCCAACCAATACGGCTGTTGCGGATGCCTTGACGGACATCGAGGAATTGGCATCCAGGCGCGCAGAGGGGGCTGAGAATGGATAAGCCGATCACAATTGAGGCGTTTCGCCTCACGGGATTCCGAGCCTTCCTCAGGGCACAGGAGTTTCAGCTTCGTCGGGGAGACAAGCCTCTCAGCCTTGCTGTGTTCGCGCCTAACGCCAAAGGCAAATCCAGCCTGGTCGACGCGTTTGAGTTCTACTTCTCGGAGAAAGCGACTCTCCAGCGTCTCGGCGAACGAGCGGCGGAGGGTAAGGCAGGCCGGGCCGCGCTGGAGCATGTCGATGCGCAAGGCAAGGGCGTGAATCCAAGCGTGCAGTTCTGGTTTCGTGAGGGCTCCGAAAGGTTCGGTGGTAGCCGCAATGTCTCTCAGACGGTCACTCCGCTTCCCTCGGCCGCGGCTCGCGTTCTGGCTAATTGCGCCCTCCCTTTTGTCATCAGGGGATACGAACTGCGGAGATTTGTGGAAGAGGAGACATCCGAACATAGATACAAAGAGATCGTCGCGTGGCTCGGTCTTCAGCGTTTGCTCACTATTCAACAGAATCTGAGGGCACTGCGTAGGCAGGTCAAACAAAGGGCTGAGGACAGCACCACGCGCCAGGAACGGCTTCGAGATCTCGTCGGCGTCACCGGCAATGCCGTGACGGAATGGGACGAGGCCAACATTTGCGCGTGGCTTAACAGTTCCGTAATATCCAAGCTGGATAAAGCGTTGACCCTTACATCTCTCTCGGAGGACGAAGCGGGATACCAGGCACTCAAGGAGCGGAAGGCAGTAGAGGATGAGGAGATCGGTATCGCCTCGCTGAAGCGGTTCCTGACGCAGATCGAGGACCTGTATAAGCAACCTCCCAGTGACGGTGAGGCGGCGACGGGGGCCATTCCCGACTTCGGAAGTGCGTTCACCGACTTCGGCACCGCCGCGTCCAGAGAATCGGTGGAACGCGTTAAGGCAAGCCAAACCGTTTTCAGTAGCTTGTGGGCAGCGGCGAAGAGCGTATTTGAGGATACGCAGATTCCCTTAGAAGCTTGCCCGGTTTGCGACACGCAGTTTTCTGCGACCCCCCATGGCTCGCGAGATGCCATTCAGCTAACACTGGACGCAAAACTCCACGGCCTTGCCGATTACCAAGCCGCCGATGCGGGCCTGGACTCCGCAAGACAAGCACTTTCTCGGGCCAGTCGTGTACTGACCGGATTCCTCGAAAATCTTACTTCCAGCCTTCAGGGAACGGGCTATGCCGACAAGATCAGTTCAGTGACGGCCTACCAGCAGGCGCTAGCAACCTGGAAGACGGGTGATCCCGCACCCGACAGTGCTGCGGCCGTTGGAGAACTGATAGTCTTGCACAGAAACATTTCCGAAGAGGTGAGGCGCATGGAGGAGGGGCAGGGCGAGGCGACATATGCTGGCGCCGTAAGGACTGTGGACTCCCTTATCAAGCTCAAACGCGACTTGAGGAGAATCGAACTCACCAAGGCGCAACTTTTTCGGCTCAACGTTCAGCTCAACGAGCAATCCCACGTCATTAACACAGCCTTTGTTTCGCACACGCAGACTCTCGTCGGCGAGCTGAAGGACAAGGTAAACGAACTGTACAGGGCCATTCAAGGGGACGGCACTGAGGCACCGCCCATCCGGCTAGAGCTTCCAGGTGAGGAAGACACCAACCAACAGCGCCTCCAGCTCGTGATCGACTTCGCCAGGAACCGTAAGGGCGTGGTTCCGACCGGCTACCTCAGCGACTCGCAGATACATGCGCTTGCGCTGAGCCTTCGGCTCGCCGCGATCCACCTATTCAATGGCGGCGTTCCTGTTATCGTCCTGGACGATGTTGTCACTTCGTACGACGCAGACCACCGGAAAAGCATTGCCGCTATGTTGGCCATGCATTTCAGCAATCATCAGGTGGTTCTCGTCACCCACGACGAGCGCTTCTTCATGCTCCTCAAGGACCACCAGCCGCAGAACACCTGGCGCTTCCGCCGCATAACCGAGCTCAAGCCGGACTTCGGCCCTGCCTTCCTTGATTACCGGACGCGGGATGAGGACATACAAACAAAGCTGGATAGCGGGCAGAGCGCCGCCAATGACATACGTCAGGCAGAGGAAGAATGGCTTCTGGATATTTGCCGTGGGTTCGGGGTGAAGGTTGTCATCCGGCCTATCGAGCATCCCTACAAATACGAACGCGGCGAGCTTGCCAGTGCGCTAGCCGCGTTCCTCAGGAGCGCCCATATCGTCCCGCCCCAGGTTCCCGGTATCGCCAACCCCTTTCTGGTCAGTTTACAGACGGGCGACCTCGAGAACTTCGGGAGCCACTTTTCGGACAACCCCAGCGAGGGCGCATCGTCCGGCGATGAGAAGGCGCGCTGGAGAGAGTTCACATATTTCAGGGACCAGTTCGCCTGCAAGAAGTGCGGGAAGAAACGGTTCGTGAGGCCTGATCAACTGAAGGTACCTGTGTGCGACAAGTGCAATGAGCCGTTTTCTTTTGAACCCTTGACGCCGGAGTTGCCGGAAGCGCGCTCCGAGGCAGCCTAGACGGCGATGCGCTGGCAACGGCTCCTGTCGCGCCGGATGATCGTCATTGCCGATACCACCCTCATCAACTACCTCATTCTCATAGGCGAGGTTGACGTGTCCGGAGCCCCAGCATCGGCTGGGGTATCGTGCCGCTAAATATTCTTCTTGACAACCAACCTTTCGTACCCTATAATTCTCTAGGCTCGTTTCTTGGAACAACGGCAGCCGGCTTGAAAGAAAAAAGGCTCCCGTCTGCCGGACCTCTGACGCGGAAGGGGGAGCGCGGTCGGGGAGGGCCTACCGTCTGCAGTGAGGATTGGCGGTAGCTGATTGACGATAGAACCAAAAAGCAGGCGCGAAGAACCATTGCCGATTGCTGATTGGTCCCCCGGTTAACCCGGGGGATTGCCGGTTGAAGGGCGGCCAGTGCGCGACAGCCGGGTTCGGGACGCGGGGCTCGCGGAGAAAAGCGGGAACCGGGTTTCGGCGGTTCGCGGGGAAGAGCCGAGAATATGGACTTGGCATTCTGGCGCAGGGAATGTTCTTTCGGTCGAAGCAGGAATGTTCCCCACAATCAAACGCTTAGTCAGTAGTATAAGGATTGCTGAATTGGGGGGACCGCAGAGGCATGGAAAGTAGGCAGTAGGACATTAGACGGTAGACGGGAAGACTAACATGGAGAGAGCACCCGATAAGTTAGCGGGCCGCGAGTTTCGAGTTTCCAGTTTCGAATTTCCAGTTTCCAGTTTCGAATTTCGGCAAACAGAGCCAAACAAACCCAAGTGGCTTAAGACATTTCCCATCAATAAGATAACAAGAAAAGGCGCCAAACAAACCCAACGGCCTTATCCTAATTGTTATCAGTTGCTTACAGCGATTTTAGCCCTGATTTCCGGGAAATTTGGATCGAAGGCACGTGGCTCACTACCAGGAACTCGGGCGACACCTGGGGGTCCGGCGGTACAAACAAATGCCGGGCTAAAGCCCGCCGCTACGGGCGTGGGCGAGAGGAATTTACCAGCAAAGCTACGATGTACTTTAGAATCAGCAGATCGGAAAATGACCGTCCGATCAGGAATTCGGGTAACGCGGACGAGGTCAGGCAGCCTTATGAGGCTTTGGGGGGACGAAGAGCCGGGAGTTCGGCAAGCCGGATTTGCCTTGAATCCGCAGATTACGCAGATTACACGGAATGGAAGCCGTCAGCTATCAGCCGTCAGCTATCAGCGCGCAGGGGCCGCCGCCATCAGCCGAAGGTCTTGCTGATCGCTGAAAGCTGAAAGCTGACGGTCTCTATTCTGTGTAATCTGCGAATCTGTGGATTGCTCTAGAATCTCTAGGAAATCGGCTCGACTTCTGGTATACCTTTCCGGTCTGCCAGTCAGGACAGAACCGGTAACGATCATGGAAGCGCCGCTGATCATTCGCAAGAAGCGCGACGGCTTGGCTCTTAGCCGCGAGGAGATCTTCGGGTTTGTCGAGCGCTACATGCGGGGCGAGATTCCCGACTACCAGTTGGCAGCGCTTCTGATGGCCATCTACCTTCGCGGGCTCGATGGGCGCGAAACGGCGGATCTGACCGAGGCGATGATCCGCTCCGGCCAGATTCTGGACCTCTCGGAGTTTCCGCAGCCCAAGGTCGACAAGCACTCGACGGGCGGCGTGGGCGACAAGACGTCGCTGATCGTGGCGCCGGTGGCGGCGGCGGCCGGGTTGATGGTGCCGATGATTTCCGGGCGCGGCCTGGGCCACACGGGGGGCACGCTCGACAAGCTGGAGTCGATTCCCGGCTTCAACACGAGCTTGACGCTGGAAGAGTTCCGCCGCGTGTTGGGCGCCTGCGGCATGGGGTTGATCGGCCAGACGGACGATCTCGCGCCGGCAGACCGCAGGCTGTACGCGCTGCGCGATGTGACGGCGACGGTGGAGTCGATCCCGCTGATTTCGGCCTCCATCCTCAGCAAAAAACTGGCCGAGGGAATCGATGGGCTGGTGCTCGACGTCAAGACCGGCTCCGGCGCCTTCATGAAGACGCTGGAGGATTCGCGCGCCCTCGCCGAACGCATGGTGGCCATCGGCACCGCGTGCGGGAAAAAAGTGAAGGCCGTCATTACGGATATGAGCCAGCCGCTCGGCTGCGCGGTGGGAAACGCCCTCGAGGTGATCGAATGCATCGAAGCGCTCAAGGGCCGCGGCCCGCGCGATTTGATGGACGTCTCGCGCGAGCTTACCGCCCGGATGCTCCTGGTGGGCGGCGTGGAAGCCTCGCTTGAATCGGCCCGCGCGCGGTTCGATTCCATCCTGGCGAGTGGCGCGGCACTCGAGAAGTTCGCCCAGGCCATTGCCGAGCAGGGCGCCGACCCGCGCGTGGTCGAGGACTATTCCCTCTTCGCGGCGGCGCAATTCGAGGATTCCGTGGTGGCGCCCGAAGAAGGTTACGTTGCGGCGCTCGATGCCCAGACGATGGGCCGCGCCTCGATGGTCCTCGGCGCCGGCCGCGAGCGCCTCGACTCGGTGATCGATCCGGCCGTGGGCCTGGTGTTTGAGAAGAAGGTCGGCGATGCCGTCGCGGCCGGGGAGCGGATTTGTGCGATCTATTCGAACGATCGGTCGCGGGTGGGGCGCGTGCGCGAGATGATTCGCGGGGCGATCCGGATTTCGCCGGAGCCCGTGATCACTCAGCCCCTCGTTTTGGGTGAAGCGGGCAGAACCAATTTTGGATTTTAGATTTTGGATTTTGGATTGAAGAACCAAGATGGCTTGCGCGACTGTGGAGAATATTCTCGAGTTTTGTGTCCCTGACGCCGCCAAGATGGGTGTGGTCCGGACTGGAGTAGACGCCACCGAGTCAGAGAATGACGCCGAATGGGAGGTATCTTCAATCCAAAATCCAAAATCTAGAATCCAAAATAACTCTTCGTCTGGCATCGATTTCCAAACCAGCCGTGGGGTCTCTTTAATCCAAAATCCAAAATCTAAAATCCAAAATAACCTATGACCCGACTCGTTCCTCTTCTCGGAATGCTGACCATCCTTGCAGTAGCCTACTTGCTTTCTCGCAACCGGCGGGCCATTAGCTGGCGCATTGTGGCCTGGGGGCTGGGTCTTCAGCTCGTGGTGGCGCTCTTCGTGCTGCGGACGAATATAGGCTACACGATCCTGGATAAGGCTTCGCAGGGCGCGGTCTGGCTTCTGAACTTTTCCTTCGAGGGCTCGAAATTCGTCTTCGGGCCGACGCTGGGTGATCCCAAAGGCAGCCTGGGCCTGATCTTCGCTTTTCAAGTCCTGCCCATGATCATCTTCATCGCCTGCTTCTTCTCGATCCTCTACTACCTGCGGGTCCTGCCGACCCTGGTGCTGCTGATGGGCAAAGTGATGCACTGGCTGATGGGGACTAGCGGCGCCGAGTCGCTGGAAGTGGCGGCCAGCATCCTGATGGGCCAGACGGAAGCGCCCCTGGTGATTCGTCCCTACCTGGAAGACCTCACCGAATCGGAGCTGATGACCGTGATGACGGCGGGCATGGCGCACATTTCCGGCTCGGTGCTCGGCGCTTACATCCTGTTTGGCGCGGAGCCGCGCCACCTCTTGACGGCGGTGGTGATGACGGCTCCGGGTACGATCCTGCTCTCGAAAATGCTGATCCCGGAAACCGGTCATCCCAAGACCGCGGGCGAGGTGAAGATGACGCTGGAGAAGCGTGACATCAACCTTCTCGATGCGGCTTCGCACGGCGTCGGCGATGGTCTGTTCCTGGCGTTGAATGTGGGCGCCATGCTGATCGCCTTCTACGCGCTGATCTACCTGTGCAACGGCATTCTGGCGGCGGTCCACAGCCCGGCCACTCTGCAGGTGATCCTCGGGCATCTCCTGGCGCCGGTGGCGTGGGTAATCGGCGTCCCGTGGCGCGACGCGATGGCCGTAGGCAACTTGATGGGAACCAAGCTGGTGCTGAACGAGTTTGTGGCGTTCACCATGCTCGGCCCGCTCAAGGGGCAAATCGACCCGCGATCTTTTGCCATTGCCACGTACGCACTCTGCGGATTTGCGAACTTTTCCTCGATCGGGATCCAGATCGGCGGCATCGGGTCACTCGCGCCCGGACGGAAACAGGACTTGGCCCGGCTCGGTTTCCGTGCCTTGCTGGCGGGGACGCTCGCGAACTACCTTTCGGCAGCGATCGCAGGACTCTTGCTAACTTAGAAAGCAGAAGTCAGAATTCAGAACAAGGCTGCTTTCTTTTGGTTTCTGATTTCTGATTTTGGCTTATGCGATCGAAAATCCAAAGCGCTCCCGGCTACCCTGAAGCTCAGGGAGCAGTGCGCTACATCAAGGGCCAGACTTCGTTGCGTCCGCGCGTCGGGATCATTCTTGGATCGGGGCTGGGCGACGTCGTTCGCTCGATTGAGGGCGACACGCCGATTCCCTATCAGTCGATCCCGCACTTTCCTCGTTCGACCGTTGTCGGGCACGCGGGCGAGTTGCACATCGGCGCCTGGAAAAAGGTGCCGGTGGCAATCCTCGCCGGACGGATGCACCTTTACGAAGGATACGCCCCGGCGGAAGTGGTTTTCCCCACGCGTGTGCTGGCGCTGGCTGGAATCGAGATCCTGGTGGTCACCTGCGCTGCCGGTGGAATCGCGCCCGAGGCCACGCCCGGCAGCTTCATGCTTCTTTCCGATCACCTCAACCTTCAAGGCCAGAATCCGCTGGCGGGCGCGCATGACGCGCGTTGGGGCGAGCGGTTCATTGACATGAGCGCCCCCTACGACCCGGACCTGCGGCGCCAAGCGCGGAAAGCGGCGGCGAAGTTGAAGCTCCCATGCTTCGAGGGAGTTTACGCTGCGCTGCTGGGACCAAGTTTTGAGACCCCGGCGGAAATCAGGGCTTTGAAACAGTGGGGAGCCGGAGCGGTGGGCATGTCCACAGTGCCGGAGGCGATCGCGGCCCGGCAGAGGGGCATTCGGGTGCTTGCTGTAGCCACCATCACCAATCGGGCTGCCGGCCTGGGCGCTCAAGCCTTGAGTCACCACGAAGTGCTGGAAATGGGGCAAACGACATCGCAGAACCTCATCCGGTTTCTCGATGCACTCTTACCCCGACTGTGATTCGAAGCTGACAGCTATTCGGCTGCCAGCCGTGGGTCAGCGTCTTTTAGACGGGCGGTGATCGGCAACGACGGAGATGAATTTCGACTCTCGAGTTTCGACCTTGGGGTCGGAGGGTTCATGGATCTCTTCCCCCGGACCTTTGATCGCCGCGACCTCTGACGATTTGGGTCGTGGATTTCGAGAAGCGGTCAGCTCTTGCTCCTTCTCCTGATCAGCTTGGCGGCGACGTTGCGAAGCGCGGTGGGAAGGTTCTTGTTGATCATCACTTCTTTGAGGTCGCGTTCATTCAGTCGAATCATCAGACCCAGCGTGATATCGAGCGGGACGTGGGGGTTATTGACGAGCGCCCGCACCACTCCGTACAACTTCATAAAGGTCCGGTTCTTGGCAATAGCCCGGAAGACGTCTTCAGCGACATCGGCCATCGAGGCATAAAGCTCAACCTCGGACGCCGAGGCCTTGGGAGACTGGATAACGTTTCGCGCCACGATCTTGTTCGCGTCGCGAACCAAGACGAAACGTTCCTCACGAGTGCCCAGGATCGCCATGCGCACCTTCTCGGGAACAGTAAGCTTGCCGATTCTCTGGAGAAGAGTCTGGCGGGCCGGCTCAGCTTGGTCCGACTCGGCCGGCGGCGACGATTGGTCCGCGGTCTCTGTCGAGGCGGCCGGTCCTTCGGCGGGAGGGTCCGCAGACTCTCGACCATCGACCGAAAGGGGCTCGTCCGCTTGCTTCGGAATAGGGTTACCCTCAGGGAGAAGGATGCTTCAGGGTGTCGCGGGTGAGGTGGATCTTTCTTGTCTCGCCGCGACCTCCTAGTGGGCCGAGCGTCTCGTTGTTCAGGGTGAGGATGATCCCCTCCGCGTTGCCGATCTGCAAATCAAAAGAGTCCTTGGCCTTGAAGGTCTGGATTTCGTCCGGCTTCAAGACACGCTGGCAGACGTCCTTGCCGTCGGCAACGATGTCAACCCACGTCCGCTCGGTGGCGGCCACCTGTAACACCAGGTCATTGCCCGCGTCCGCGAACGCAGCGCCTCCTGGGGCGGGACCGGTTGCGCCCGGTGGCTGGCTCTCTGGCACTTTCTGCACCTCGGGACCCGCCATTGGAGCTGGAGAAGTCGTTTGGTCTGCCAGGGCGGCGTTGCCCGCGCTGCCAGTGGTCGTAGCACTTCCGGGACCCGGCGGCGCCGTGGCCTGGATGGGTGGCGGTGAAACTTGTTGCCCGCCGGCGGCATTAGGTGACGCCTTGGCGGCATTCGACAACATGACGGGAGTCCGGTGGGAATACCTGAAGAGGGCGTAACCGCCGGCAAGCAAAGCTGCGGCAGCAAGCAAGCCGATCCAGGCGCTGGCTCGCGACTCCTGCGGGAGCGGCTTGGCAGAAGTCATCCGGCTCAGGTCGACTTCGCGGTCCGCCTGGGCGAAGGCAGAGTACTCGCTCATGACCTTCTCCTCGTCCAAGCCCAGGTACCGGGCGAAGGCACGAATGAAGTTTCGGGTGTAGATGCCTCCCGGCAGCTTCCCCAGTTCGTCGGCTTCGATGGCTCCGAGAAAGTGGAGGCTGATCTTGGTATTGGCGGCGATTTCCTCCAGCGTGATGCCGCGCATCTCTCTTTCGCGACGCAGATTTTCTCCAAAGGACGCCATTCGGACGTTCTCCCGCGCCCGTAATCAGGCAGAAGCGCCTCTCGACATCATATTGACTCGCTGCTTCAAGTGTCAAACAGTTGTTGGCTGGACCGAAACAATTTTGGATTTTGGATTGGAAGAGAGTCTGATGGCGCTGTCTGCGGCAGTTCCCTAGTGAGTCGAGAGAGTCTGAGAGTTTTTCCGTCGCTCAATCACTCAATCACCCGATCACTCAACGATAGGGCGCACCCTAGCACTCCTCGCAGCGTTGCGAAGCCAAGGAAGAAAAGCGTGACCATCAACAGAACGTCCAGCCCCGAGGTCGAAATCACCGCGGCGACGACGTAGCCTTGCATCACCAACTCCACGTTGGACCTCTCGCCCCGTTCAGCTCCGGTACTGTTCCTCATTGGACGGCGCACCTGGATTTAATTGAAAGAATCCCCGTCTTCGAAGTGGGCAAGGCGTCTGCCAGATCTCTCCTGAGTCGGGACCTCGTAAGCGCTTACGTAGCAAAGGGAAAGAGCGACCGTTGGCAAGCGGCGTTATATCCCTTCGGATATCCGGCCGCAAACAATTGCACATACTTGCCCAGCGCTTACTCCCACGGCAGCCTCCAAAGTCTTCCACCGTTAACGTTCGACTTGGACTTTCGACTGCGCCCCAGCGCCATCCGCGCTACAATGCAGCCATGCGCTGGTTGCTTCCCGAAACCGATCCTGCCCGGATGGGAGCGGCAGATCATTTAGCTAGTGAGCTAGCGATCCCGCCGCTGGTAGCTCGCTTGCTCGTGGGGCGCGGGATCGAAGATCCCGGCGCCGCGGACCGCTTTCTGAACCCGCGCCTGGACCACCTCCACGACCCCTTCCTGATGGCCGACATGGGCAAGGCCGTCGAGCGCTTGCGGCAGGCGATCGCGGAGCGCGAAAAGATCCTGGTCTACGGCGACTACGACGTAGACGGCACGATGTCGGTCGTGGTTTTGCTCACCGCGCTGCGGCGGATGGGGGCGATGGTTGACACTTACATCCCTCACCGCTTGACCGACGGCTACGGCATGCGCGTGCCCGTCGTGGAGCGGGCCGCCGCCGAAGGCTACCGCGTGGTGTTGAGCGTCGATACAGGAATCCGGGAGCACGAGGTGATTGCCCGCGCTCGCGAACTGGGCGTCGATTGCATCGTGACCGATCATCACCTGCCGGAGGCCGGCCACCTGCCGCCGGCCTACGCCATCCTGAATCCCAAGCGACCCGACTGCGGATATCCGGAGAAAGGCCTGGCTGGCGTTGGCGTCGCGTTCAAACTCGCGCAGGCGCTTTTGAGGGAACAGGGAACAGGGAACAGGGAACAGGCGGGAGCGGGACCCTCGGCGCGTCTGATCGAGTCCTATCTCAAGATCGTTGCCATCGGCACCATCGCCGACGTCGTCCCGTTGGTGGGCGAAAACCGCGTCATCGCCCGGCTGGGTCTGGCGGGGCTCTCGGACCCGCGTCATCCCGGCCTGAGGGAGCTGCTGGCGGTTTCCGGCCTCGATGGCCGGCCGGTGACGGCGGGCGACGTGGGCTTTCGAGTAGCGCCGCGCCTCAATGCCGCGGGCCGCATGGAGGATGCCCGCGACGTCATCGACCTGCTCACCACCTCGAACGCCTCGAAGGCTTGCGCCATTGCGGCGCGGCTCGACCGCCTCAACACCGAGCGGCAGCAGGTGGAAGAGCACATCCTGAACGAGATCTTGGAGCGGGTGGAGCAGGAGCCGGGGAAGGCGTCGCGCTACTTCCTGGTGTTTGCCGGAGAGGGTTGGCATCGCGGCGTGATCGGCATCGTGGCGCAGCGCGTGGCCGAGCGCTACAACCGGCCGGCTGTGGTGATTGGCGTCGAGGATGGAGTCGGACAAGGCTCGGGCAGGTCGATCCGGGGATTCCACCTGCTCCAGGCGCTCGAAAGCTCCCGGGGACTCTTGCTTCGCTGCGGGGGGCACGCTCAGGCCGCCGGTTTCACCCTTGCCGCCGACCGCCTTCCGGCTCTTGAGATGGCCCTTGAGAGCCACGCGCGCGCCATCCTCTCGCCCGAGGACCTGGAGCCGGCCCAGCGCGTGGACGCCGAAGTGAGTTTCGGCGATCTGAATCGCGACCTGTACGAATCCCTCAAGCGGCTTGAACCCTACGGCCTTGGCAATCCTACACCCGTCTTCTTCGCCGACCGGCTCCGTCTGGTCGGACCGCCTCGAATTCTCAAAGAACGGCATCTAAAGATAAGGCTGACGCAGTCCAGCCCGGCGGGCTCGAAGAGCTTCGACGCTGTGGGGTGGGGCCTGGCAGACCAAGGGTCGGCGTTGACGGCCGGGCAGGAAGTTGCAGCGGCCTTTACGTTGGATGAGAATGTTTACGAGGGACTGGCTTCGCTGCAACTCGTGCTCAAGGATTTTCGGGTAGAAGGTAGAAGATAGTAGACCGTAGGCAGTACGCGGCATTGCCCAAATGGTCGTGGACACGGGCGAGGTTGCGATGTTCGAAAAGGAGCGCGATGCAAATCACTCTAGAGTTGCCGGATGAAATCGCTCGGGAGCTGGAAGCGAAGTGGAACGATCTGCCACGGGCGACACTGGAGAGCTTGGCCCTTGAGGGTTATCGCTCGGATACGCTCACTGAGGAGCAGGTGCGGAGGATTCTGGGTTATGGAACTCGCATGCAGGTGCACGCTTTCCTGAAGGAGCACGGCGTCTATCTAAACTACGACCTGGAGGATCTGGAGCAGGATATGGGAAATCTGCGCCGACTCCACGAAAGGAGCTCCTGGGAGTTCAAGTGATTGTCATCGCTGACACCACTCCTCTCAACTACCTGGTGCTGATCGGTCAGGTAGAGGTCTTGCCTGAGCTTTATGGTCGTGTTTTGATTCCGACGGCCGTCTGGCAGGAGTTTCAGCGACCGCAGACACCGGAGGTCGTGCGCGCTTGGATTGCTCGAATTCCCGGTTGGCTCGAAGTCCGTCAGGTCGAGCGGGGCTGGGAACCTTTGCTCGGAAGTCTGGGCGACGGCGAGCTCGACGCCATCGCACTTGCGGAGGAACTTCACGCGGACTGGATCATCCTGGATGACCATGCGGCTCGCCGCCTCGCGTCTCGTCGGAATCTGGCCGTGATTGGCACGTTGGGAGTCTTGGCGGAAGCCGCCGAGCGAGGACTGGTTGACTTTCCGGAAGCCATCGCCCGCTTGAAACAAACGAGCTTCTTCGTTTCACCGGAAGTCGTGGCCCCGCTGCTCAAACGGTACCCAGGAGCGAAGAAACCGTAGGGAGATTGAAACGGGTACAGGTCGTCGGTTGGCTTCAGGGATTGCCCGGGGGAGGGACGGCTGAAGATCTGACAAATTGAGGCACTGAGAAACTGAAGCAAGGGACTACGGACGTCTTCGATGGCTGCAAGTAAAGTGTCGCTCGCTCGAGAAGGCGCGACGGTAAATTCGGGAAGAGCGGTCATCGGCCCTGCGACCCAGCGGCGGAAGTACTGGATCACGCTGGCGGTGGCCGGCGCGCTGGCTCTCACCGTCATTACCATCGTGGTGGCCTACGTGTCGAAGAAGTCGCACCCGGAAGGCAAGCCCCCGGCGTCGGTGGAGTTGCCGAGTAATGTCGACCAGCAGGCTTCCGGTTTCACCTTCACGCGCTCGGTCGGGGGGCGGCAGGTCTTCAAGATTCAGGCCGCGCGCACGCAAGCCCTGAACGGCGGTGGGGCCAGCGTCCTCGAACAAGTGTATGTGGAAATCTACGGCAGGACCGGTACTCGTCAGGACACGCTTCGCACTCAGCGCGCCGAATACAGCTCGCCTTCCGGCGACTTCACCAGCCCGGGCAAGGTGGAGATCGAGCTGAATGCCCGCCCCGGTTTGTTGCCGGGGACAAGCCTGCGCGGGCAACAACCGGTGTACCTCGAGACCTCGGGAGTCCACTTCGATCAGGAGAAGTCTCTGGCGGTAACGGACGCGCCGGTGCGGTTTCGCATCGGCCCGGCGTCGGGCTCGGCGGTCGGCATGGCTTATGCCACCCGCGAGGGCTGGCTGGAGCTGAAGAAAGACGTGGCGATGGAGCTCCGCTCGGAGACGGCGCCACCTGTAGCGCCGCCCTTTAGGGCGGCACAGGCCAGGCCAAACCCAGACGCGTCGCAAGATGCCGGGCGAACAACGGGCGCGAACCAAGGTGCCGGGCTAAAGCTGGGAGTTGCAGAAGGTGCCGGGCTAAAGCCCGGCGCTACACCCGAGATCACCCGAGTGGTTGCCAGTCGTTTGCTTTATAAGAAGGAGACCAGCGACTTGACGCTGGATGGCCCCGTCGAGCTCAGCCAGAGTGGGTGGAAGTTGACGGGCGCCGGCGGAACGGTTTTTCTGAACGGCCAGAATCGCCCCACGCAGGCTATCCTGGAAGGCGACGTCCATTTCTCGGGCGATTCAACGTCGGGCGTGCTCACCGGCAAAGCGCCGCGCCTGGTGGCGGATTTTGATCCCGCCACCGCCGAGATTCGTCACCTGGTTGCAGAGGAAGGCGTCGAAGGCGAGTCAGTACCCCAGGGAGGGCCGGACGAGCCGAGCAATTTTGAGGCACAGCAACTCGACGTCACCTTCTCGGCCGGACATCATCCGGAGCCTGTGAAGGCGGACGCCTCCGGGAACGTCAGGTTCATATTCAGGTCTGCGGCCGGTGAAGCGGTCGGCGGTCGGCAGTCGGCAGTCGGCAGTTGGCAGGGTGCAGCACCCCTTCGATCCGGAGTTGGGAGTGACTCTGCCGACTGCCGACTGCCAACTGCCAACTGCCTTCCGCCTCATGCACACTCACCCGTGAGAACGAAGACCCTGACGGCATCCGAGATGCTCTTCGGCTTTCGACCCGGCCCCAGCCTGAAGGAGGCGCAAACAGTTGGGGCCGGCAAGCTCGTACTGAACTCCGAGGATGGCAAGCAGGGCGAGCAGGTGATAACCGCCGGCCAGTTTCTCATGGCCTTCAATGAACAAAACCGGTTGCGGACTCTCGATGGGATCAAAGGAACGCACATCGTCTACACGCCCGGCCCTGCACACGGCATTGGGGGGTCCTCAGCCCCCGCGCCCCCGCGGCCGCCGCCGATCGAGGAGAGCTTTTCCGACCGCCTGGCGGCCGTCTTCGACCCTTCCAGCGGCGATATCCGCAGCCTGGAACAAATGGGGAACTTCCGCTATAGCAACGGCGAGCGTCAGAGTTCTGCTGCCAAGGCGCAGTACTCTTCCGAGTCTCAGGTCCTGACGTTGAGCGGCCAACCTCGGCTGTGGGACGCTGCAACACGCATGGCCTCCGATCGGATCCTGTGGCACCTGGATACTGAGACTGGCGAAGGGCTGGGCGAGGTTCAGTCAACCCATTTCCAAAGCCCCGTACCAACCACTGAAAACCGGCAACCGGCTACGGGGGATGCCAGCGCCGCCGGTTCCCTGGGCACCGGCGCCACCAACGTGCTGGCGGATCGGGTGACGATGGAGCGGCGCAGCCAATTGGTTCATTACGAAGGGCACGTGCGCGCCTGGCGTGGCTTCGATGTGGTGGAGTCTTCATCGCTCGATTACGACGGTGTGGACCGCCGCCTCAGTTCGGGGAGTCGGGTGGTGACATCGCACCTCGCGCCCGCCGCTCCCGGAGCGGAAACTGTCTCGGCGGGCTCGAAGGACCGGGAGCGGCCGGGAACCAGCCCGGTGACGATTCACTCGGACCGTCTGGACTTCTTCGACGAAAGCCGCAAGGCCAGGTATCGCGGGCACGTCGAACTTCAAACTGAACAAACAACCATGCGCGCCGACCGGATGGACGTCTACTTTTCACAGGGCGGAGGCGCGGCGGGAAACGCCCCAGGAGAGGGTTCCGAGGTTGAGCATGTCGTGGCCGATGGTCAGGTGACCGTGATTGGACCCGGGCGGCGGGCGGCGGGAGATCATGCCGAGTACTTCGCGGCCCCGGGCAAGGTCACCTTGACGGGTGGCCCACCCACGGTCTATGACCAGCAAAAGGGTTTCACGACCGGGCGAAGTTTGACTTTCTTTGTCCACGATGATAGCCTCTTGGTGGATGGAGGTGCTCAATCGCCCACCCTTACCAAGCATCGCGTTGCGCAGTGAACGGCCATGCAGATCCTTTCTACGGTCGACCTTACAAAATCTTACAAGGGTCGTAAGGTTGTCGACGACATTAACTTGCGAATAGGTCAGGGCGAAGTCGTAGGACTGCTGGGACCAAACGGAGCCGGCAAGACCACCACGTTTTACATTATCGTCGGGCTGGCCAGCCCCGATTCCGGGCGCGTCCTTCTCGACGGGGTCGATATCACCAGTTTCCCGATGTACCTCCGGGCGCGCAACGGGATCAGCTACCTCCCGCAAGAACCTTCCATCTTCCGCAAGCTTACGGTGGAAGAGAACATCATGGCGGTGCTCGAAACCCTGCCGTTCACCGCCAACCGACGGCGCGAGCGCCTGGAGGAATTGATTGAGGAACTGGGCCTGCAGCAGGTCCGCCGCAGTTATGGATACCTTCTGTCGGGCGGAGAGCGGCGGCGCGTTGAGATCGCGCGCTCGCTGGTGATCTCGCCCTCATTCATCCTCCTGGACGAACCCTTTTCCGGCATTGACCCGCTCACCGTGATTGACATTCAGAAAATTATCCTTCAGCTTAAAGGTTCGGGGATCGGCATCCTGCTGACGGACCATAACGTGCGCGAAACGCTGCAGGTGACAGATCGGGCCTATATCATTAATAATGGGCGTATCTTCAGGACCGGCACGCCGGAGGAATTGGGGAACGACGCGGAAGTGAAGAAGATCTATCTGGGCGACAATTTCCGGCTGACGATCTGAAGAAGGAGGCAGGAGTCAGGAGTCAGGAGTCAGAATAAAGAAGAGGAAGGACTCAGGGATTGGGCGCCACAATGGAGAGGAAGTAGAAGCAAGGGGCGTTTTTCTTCATTCTGACTTCGGACTCCTGGCTCCTGAATTCTGTTCTTATGGGAAACTCACAGCCAAGACTCGGATTAAGCCTCAAGGTGGCGCAGAGGCAGATTCTGACGCCGAGCCTCGTGCAGATGGTGAGCGTGCTGGCGCTCAACAAGCTCGAGTTGCGCGAGATGATCAACCAGGAAATGGTGGAGAACCCTGTCCTGGAGGAACTGCCGGAGGGTGTCCCGTCAGTCGATCAGGTTGAGCAGAAAACGGACGCCGAAAAGCCGGCCGAACCGCCCGCCGACCAAGAGGTCCAGGCGGCGGTCGGCAATGGCCAGGACGCTTTTGCCGAGGTCGATTTTGGGTCGTTCTTCAACGACTATCTCGACCCCGGGTTCAAGTCGCCGGCCGCCGAGGAAGCGGAGCAGATCGAAAGGCCTTCGTTCGAGAATTTTCTCTCCGAGAGCCCGTCGCTGGCGGACCACCTGGAGTGGCAACTCAGGCTTTCCAACACCTCACCGGAAGTTTACGAGGCGGGCGTTTCCATCATTGGCAACCTGAATGAGGACGGCTACCTCATTGCCACCCTGGAGGAAATCGCTCAGAGCGGCGGAAACAAGCCGGAGAACGTTGAGGAGGCGCTGAAGTTGATCCGGGAGTTCGACCCGGTTGGCGTCGCCGCCCGGGATTTGAGCGAGTGCCTGCTGATCCAGCTTCGGACCCTCGCGCCTGCGAACGCCCCGGATGAAGAGCCCCATCTCGCGGTCTTCCGAACCGCCGAGAGAATCGTCGCCGACCATCTGAAGCAGCTTCAGAACAAACAATATCGGGAGATCGCGCGCGCGCTGGACCGGCCAGTCCCGCTCGTGGAGCGGGCCGTGGAGCTAATCAAGAAGCTGGACCCGCGACCCGGACAGAGGTACAACAACACCCAGCCGCGCCTGATTGAGCCGGACGTGGCCATCACCAAGATCGGCAATGAGTATCAGGTGGTGATGAATGAGGAAGGCCTTCCGCAGTTGCGTTTGAGCCGCCACTACCGGCGTCTGTTGGAAAACGGGGCCGAGAGCCGCGAAGTGCGCAACTATGTGAAGGAGCGTTTCATTTCCGCCATCCAGCTCATCAAGAACATCGAGCAGCGCAAGCAGACCATTATCCGGGTCTGCGACGCCGTCATCCGGCGGCAGCGGGAGTTCCTGGACAAAGGCATCGATTACCTGCGGCCGATGATGATCAAGGAAGTGGCGGAGGAGGTCGGCGTCCATCCCTCCACGGTCAGCCGCGCCGTCGCCAACAAGTACGCTCACACCCCCCAGGGCGTTTACGAGTTGCGCTACTTTTTCTCGGAAGCGGTCCAGGGGCCTTCGGGGGGGTCCACTTCGCTAATCAACCTGAAGCGCTTGGTGAAGAAGATGATTGAGGAGGAGGACCCGGCCAGGCCCTTGACCGATGAGCACATCGCCGAGCGTTTGCGTGAGCAGGGCATTGTCGTCACGCGTCGCACGGTGGCCAAGTACCGTGAAGACATGCGGATTCCCAGCACCCATCAGCGCCGGGTAAAGACTTGAGACCACCCTTTCCTTCCCGTTTCCTGGGCACTTACATTCGAGGAGGTCAACCATGCGTCTCGATTTCACGGGCCGACAAACGGAAATCACTCCGGACCTGCGTCGCTACACTGAAGAACGCCTTCACAAGCTCACCCGCGTGCTGCGCGGGCAGTTTGACATCAAAGTGATCCTGACGGCGGAGAGACACCGCCGAATCGCCGAAATTACCTTGGCGTTCCGCGATCATACGCTGGTCGGCGTCGAGGAAACCAACGAGGCGCTCAGCGCCATCAACGGGGCCCTCGACAAGTTGGAGCGCCAGGCCCTACGCCTGATGGAGAAGAAGCGCAGCCGCAAGCGGCGCCCGGACCCGACCTCAGCCATCCTGCTGAACGTCTTGGGAGCTGGCACTGACCACGAAGAGCGCCGAATCCTCAAGACGGAACGCATGGCGATCAAGCCGCTGACCGTTGAGGAAGCCATCGAAGCCCTGGATGGAACACGAAGCGGCGTCGTGGTGTTTCGCAACTTCGAGTCCGAGCGCGTGAACGTGATTTATCGCCGGCACGACGGGAACCTGGGCCTGATCGAACCGGAATCTTAGAAGAAGTGGCTAGTGGTTAGTGGCTAGTTGCCAGTAACTAGCTAGTGGCTAGCTGCTAGTGGTTAGCGGCTAGCGACTAACACGCTTCGCCGTTTTCCCGGACCTTCACTAGCAACTAGCCACTCACCACTAGCCACTGGCAACTAGCCACTAGCCACTGCTCCTATGAAGACTCCCGCTAAGAAGTCCCTTCGGCAATTCGTGCTGATCACCGGCATGAGTGGGTCCGGGAAAGGTTCGGTCCTGAAGGCTTTTGAGGATCTGGGCTTTTATTGCGTCGATAACCTTCCGGTCAATCTCATACCCAAGTTTCTGGAGTTGTCGAGCCAGGTAGGAAGTGGAATTGACCGCGCCGCGATGGTGGTGGACATTCGCGAGGGAGAGGCACTGGGCCAGTTCCCCAATCTGTATCGGGAGCTGTCCCGGAACTATCGGAACCTCTCCCTCGTTTATCTCGAGGCTTCGGACAGGGCGCTGGTCAGCCGTTTCGGCGAGACCCGCCGGCCTCACCCCCTGGGGCGTGACCTGCCAGTGCAGGAGGTTGTGCGCCGCGAGCGCCTGCTGCTGAAGCCCATGCGCCTGCTCGCCGACGTGGTGATCGACACGACGCGGATGAACGTTCACGAGTTGCGCGACACTATCCAGCTTCGCTTCGGCGGCGTCCGCGAGCGCAAGCACCTGCTGCTCTCGGTGGTTTCCTTCGGTTTTCGCTTCGGCGTGCCCTCGGATGCCGATCTCGTTTTCGACGTGCGCTTCCTTCCCAACCCCAACTATGTGGCGCGGCTCAAGGACAAGACGGGTCGCGACACCTCCATCCAGCGCTTCCTGGACTCTTATCCGCAGACCAAGGAGTTTCTGAATCGCGTGCTGGGCCTGCTGCTCTTCCTGCTGCCACACTACATCCGGGAGGGGAAAAGCTATCTCACCATCGGTTTCGGTTGCACGGGCGGCCGTCACCGGTCGGTGGCGCTGGCGGAACAGGTGAATGGAGCGCTGGGCCGCGAGGGCTACAAAACGAAACTCATTCACCGCGACATCGGGCGGGTGTAAGCTTCAGGCAGGGAACAGGGAACAGGGAACAGAGAAGAGGGAAGAGGGAATGGAACAGGGAACAGGGAATAGGGAACAGGGAACAGGGAACAGGGAAGGGTCCCGTCGTCCCTATTCCCTGTTCCCGGCTCTCGTCTTCGCCGCCCTGGTGTGCTTGCTTGTGCCGGTAGCCTGGGCCAAGAAACCCGCGCCGCGGCATGCGGGAGTTGAAATACATGGTGTAGTGACGAAGGTCCGCGCCGCCTACGTCACCATTCGCGGAGACGACGGGAAAGAGATCACGCTCGATACCCAGGAGGATTTCAGGCAAAAGGTCGGCGTAGGGTCACTGGTGACGGCGTGGTATCGTCCCGGCGGGGACGAATACGACCTCGAATGGCTCGACTATCCGTGGGAGAACTTTTTCGTTGCGTCCGATGAGATCCGCAACCGCGTGAAGAAGGTCGCCATCCTGACCAGCGCCCAGGTGCCTGGTGCGGGCGACCTTTTCGAGGCCGTCGCCAAATACGTTCAGTCCCACCTCGGTTGGAACGTGGCCCCGCCGTCACCGAAGGCGGACGTCCCCAGCCGGCTTGGGGAGACGAATTCGACGCTTGATGCCATCGACCCCTCCACGGGCGAGTTCGATATGTCCCGCTATTTGGGCGCGGGTGGGAGTAGTGTTCCCAAGCTCATGGCCGAAACCCGCTCGCAGGCCGTGCTTGAAGTCGATGTCCTCGCCGTGCAGGCGAAACTGAAGGGCAAAGTGGCCGCCTGGGATGGCATTGAGGAGCCGGTGGGCGCTGCCGCGAAGGCGAGCGAGGTGCCCGCCGCCACCGTAGCCTTGAAGCTCTGGGGCGACCACGGAAAACTCCTGTGGAGCAACTCCCGCGGTCTGGCCGTGCTGACTGTTTCAGACGGCCGAAAGCTGCGGGACCGTTCCTTGCGAGAGGCGCTCGAAAACCCTGCCGGCATCGAGAAGTGGCTTGACATGATGCTGGGCGGCCTCGCCTCGGGTCAGCCGCAAACGACCCACGACTAGGGTCGTGTAACACGTAACTAATTTATTCGCAATGGCCAGCGGCTCCGCCACCCTGCCGTGCGGCGGAGCCGCTGGCCATTGTCAAAAATTGGATGTTACAGCACACTAGCAGAAGAAGCCCGCTCTTGGACCAGATTATGTTAGGCAAAGGGCAGCTACAGAAAAGAGGCAGAAAGCAGAAGGCTGCACAGTGGCCAGGGCGGCCGCATGTTACCTGAAGGGACCACTCGCGATGCTTGCCGAGAAGGCGTGACACGAAATACTATGAAATGAAACGAGCGACTAACGCCTCAGTAAGGCTCGGCCGTGGAATGTCAAGACGTTATGACCGGTGAAACGACCCGTGGATACGGCATGAGGTTATACTGGTGGGCGAACGCTCTCACCGTGGGCAGGCTGGCCGCCGTACCATTGGTCGTTTGGCTGCTGATCAAATCTCAGGGAGCACATGATCGATTGCCGCTTGCCCTGCTGGTTCTGATGCAAGCCTCCGACATCCTGGACGGGTTTCTCGCGCGACGGGCCAGGCGGGCCATCGGAATCGGCAACCGGTTCGGTGAGATCCTCGATCCCATCGCGGACAAGCTGTATATCGGGAGTACCTACATAACACTGTCATTCACACGCCACTTTCCTGAATGGCTGATGCTGACCGTTGTCTCCAGGGACCTTCTGCTACTATTTGCTTGGCTCCTCCGACTATTGATCACCAACATCAGAACCGTGAGGCCTAATGCCTTGGGGAAAACAGCCGATGGGCTCCAAGCTTTTCTGATCTTTGCCTTTCTGCTCGGCGTTCCTGGCAGAATCCTCAACGCGTGGTACGCTTTGACCGTGGCATTTACCGTTGCCTCCGGTCTGGCGTATCTGATGAGGGACATAAAAGGGGCTAGGAGTCTGGAGGCCGGGGATTTGTCGTAAATGAGGCGAGTTTTGAAGGGCGCTTGGCTCCACGCAAGGGGAGCACCACGAGACAGGGGTAGAGTCCGGCCTGGGTCGGTCAACCCCATCCGGGGTTGCGCACTCTGTTGGTCGCCGGGTTGCGTCAGGCAAATTCTGCGGAGGAGCCTCGCTTTTGAGGGAAACGAAGCCACCATGTTACTGAAAACAAAGGACGGGGTGTGGCGGAGCGGCTGGAAAGCCACGATGTATATGAAAATAAAACCCTTAGATTTGAATGGCCGTCATCCTGATGAATATCCCAGGGTGGAAAGGACAAAGTCGGCAATGAGAGCATGGGAGTTCTCGTCTTTCGGTCATCGTTCAGCATGCATCGTTCAACGGTTTCTACCTTCTTGCTACTTGCCACTCGTTACGTTTTTCCTTGTCCTGCTTATGCCCACAATGTCGCCGATGGCCATCAAAGCCGCGCCGCAGGCCGGAGAAACCTACCAGGACCAAATCAAAGCGTGGCGTCAGCGACGCGTAGCCGCGCTCAAGGCCGATGATGGTTGGCTCACGGTTGCCGGCCTTTTCTGGCTGAAAGAGGGGAACAACAGCGTGGGGACCGACGCCGCAAACGACATCGTGCTGCCGGCGCGCTCGGCTCCCGGCCGTGTCGGCGTGTTCAAGTTCGCAAACGGCGCCACGACTTTTGAAGCAGCGCCGGACGTGAGCGTGGCCATCGGGGGGAAGCCGACAACACGCGCCGCGATGGTTCCAGACGCGGCGGGCCCGCCCACGGTCCTCGCCATCAACGATCTTACGATGTTCGTGATCAAGCGAGGCGACCGTTACGGGATCCGGCTGCGCGATAAGTCGAGCGAGATGCGGAAGCACTTCACGGAACTCCGCTACTTTCCGGTGCGCGAAGAGTACCGCGTGCGCGCCAAGTGGGTGCCCTATGACCCGCCCAAGTCGATTGCGGTGCCCAACATCCTCGGTCAAACGGAGATGACGCCGTGCCCGGGCCGCGCCGAGTTTACGCTCCAGGGCCAGAAACTTTCGCTAGAGCCCGTTTCCGAAGGCGACGTGCTGTTCTTCATCTTTAAGGACCAGACCAGCGGCAAGGAGACCTATCCGCCGGGACGATTCCTCTACGCGGACCTGCCAAAGGACGGCGAGGTGGTCCTCGACTTTAATAAAGCGGTGAACCCGCCCTGCGCATTTACGCCCTTTGCCACCTGCCCGCTGCCGCCGGAGCAGAATCGGCTGCTGGTGCGGGTGGAGGCGGGAGAGTTGAGGTACGGACACTGAGAGAGCAGTGGCGAGTGATTAGTGGCGAGCGAAGTATGTCAGTACGTCAGTATTTCAGTGCCTCAGTATTGACCTACCGATGTACTGAGACACTGAAATACTGAGCTGAAAGCTGACGGCTGACAGCTTCTTGCGAGTTTCGAAGGGAGATGAAAATGGGCACATCTGCATTTGAATACTACAAGGCAAATCACGACCAGTTTCTCACCGGGCTCAAGGATCTTCTGAAGATTCCGAGT
>Ga0326728_10004894_pt1 | contig 38805 bp, 20 predicted proteins | sample MB3enrmetagenome_FD_207602 | JGI IMG/M metagenome (GOLD analysis project Ga0326728, IMG submission 207602) | Lab enriched peat soil microbial communities from McLean, Ithaca, NY, United States - MB31MN | ecosystem: Environmental > Terrestrial > Soil > Wetlands > Peat | place: USA: New York... | reverse complement strand
AGAAGAAAATCCTGCTCGGGAAAATACGGCCGGTAGACTTTCGCCATACCTAAAGACTGCCAGCTTCCAAGCCGCTGTTCAACCCAGCCTCAACAAAATCTCTGCCTTACTCAGACGTGCTCCTAGCTGTGCGCGTACACGTACTCGATGTCCCCGATAGGCGCCCCATCTGCGCTCGTCCTAAGCCTGGGGATTCCGGCAACGATGCGCGGCCGTTGGAGTGAGATATCTGAATCACTTCTCCACTGTTTAACCGCAAACGTTCCGCAACGAACGGTAATTCGGGGAGTGTCACGTCTACTGCTGTGCCCCATCTCGCGCTACGCACCGTCAGCAGTGGCATGACTTCGCGAGCAGTGATGGCTTCTTGTGCAGGAAGACTCCAAAGAATAGTGCCGTCAGAATTCAGCAGTCGAACTCGCGTGACCGCGCCCACTGGTAGGCGCGTCAACCGGCATGTTCCGCGTAGAACTACACGGAAAACTGGTGGGGCGTCGAGCCCGTTGACTTGGATCGCCGCATTATGCAGCAATACAATTTCCTCGTTTTGCGGTACGTCGTCCGCCGACGGCACCATTGCACCCGACGCACGAAAAAACGTAAAGAACGTCTTAGGCTGGAGACCAATACCCTCCCAGCCTGAAAAAACCTCTTCTTTGCCCCGCATTAACTTAAAGCGGAAGCCGGCCTCTTCCCGCCGTGTCAGAGGCACGAGCATAGGGCCACCCGGCAACCGCCAGCGATCATTTTCGATCGGGACACGTTCTCTCCGAAAAGGATCCTCGCACAGAAAAACTAGCGCCGCCGCTTCGCGCCATTGCGGAGCCGACTGATTCAAGTCATATTCCAGATAAGCCTCATCACTTTCCCATCGGAGCGCTGGAGCCTGGAAATAGTGGTAAGCATTTTCCGGAACCGCGGACTGAGGTTCAATCGTGTCACACTCGCGCCTGTGCCTTGTCGTCAGACACTGCGCGAGTAGATCTTCTACCGGAAAGGGCGATAGCCAAGCATCGCTGCCAAAGCGTTCCACTGCAGCCTGCGCGCTCACTGTCCCCAGGCGAATATTTTGTAGCATCTTCCATGATGCTTGGAAAGAAGGCGATGCATTCGGCCCTTCCGTATCTAGCAAAAGCTGGATTGCTAGAGGAAGAAGATTTGTGGGTTCCGCCAGCATCTCTGCGAGCCCAGGTATGTGCGAACACAACAGGCCGGACTGCAGCCAAATAGTCCGTACCCAGACCTGCTGGCCAACGTCCTCAAATCCGTGCCGCAAGCCGAATGTCCGGCAAGCGTTTTCCACTGCCTCCCGCAGAGCGGGTTTGGGGAGACCGGTACGAAACATGAACAAGTTCTTCTGATACTCACCCAGGACGCGTTCTATCGCTGGCCATACAGAACTGGAGTCGCCAAATCGTCGGACTGCTTCCGATGCGAAAAGCAGAAATGCGAGTCCCAACGCAGTTCGCTTTCGCACTTTTTCGCCGTGTTTAGTCTGATAATTACGGAAGTCGTCATGAAAATCCCACTCAGCTAATTGTCCCCACGCGAGCAACCGCTCACGGTCATGCTGGCAGAGACGAAGTTCGCTCACTGACCAAGGCGCCGTTAACTCAAGCTCAGCAACTCGTGCCTCCACCGCAAACATCAAGAGCCCGGGGAATTCGTCTGAATTCTCATCCGGCACGAGTTGGCTTTCCTCGGACTCTTTTGGAGGTGTCAAATCTTCTACCAGCGCAGCTACCTCACTATCTCCAAGCTCCTCCAACTTTGGATCACCGATAACAGCGAAGTATCCGTCTTTTGAGGCGATGACATTGCTATACGATAGGGCGACCGTCACCGTTTCCAAGCTGATTCCTTGCTCTTCTGCTCGCATAGTCAGTTCACGTCGGCGGACCGGACGGCCAATCTCGCGTATCAGCAAAACTAGGAGGTCGTCTCCTGAAGCCTCAGAGGGAGGTAAGCCCGTCTTTGCTACGACCTCATCCCCTTCAACAAGACACCAAGGCCATAGACAGCAAAAAGCTGTAAACATCGCCTCCGGCAAGCGCTCCTGTTCCATGCGCGCATCACGAAATGCACCTCGGTATGCATCCGTTAGCTTCAGCCTAGGGGTCACCGTAAGAATGCGCGCCAACCGGTTGGCAAGGCTATTCTCTCGGTTAGGCAGCACAAAATAACGTCGCTCCGTATCCAGCCACACAACATCTCGGAGTTGATCTTTGATCGACGACGACTCAACCTCTGGAACGAGCAATTCGACTTCTCGCCAATCTGCGACACCCCAACGCGTCGAAAGCTTGCCAGCGGTTCGCATCACGGCGTTTATCAATCCGGCGGTATCGGGGGTCAGAAGAAAATCGCCTTCTAAAATCAGGTTGTGTTCCAGATTGGAGCGCTGTACCAAATCCATGATTGCCGCTACGGTGATCGGCGAATCAAGAATCCTCTCCTCAATCAACACCTGTTCTGCCTGCTTAAGTGTGCAGGGAGCAATCCTCTTTAGCAGGGCAACTGCCTTCAACAACCACGGTAATTGGCGGCCCTGCTCCCTTAGTGCATCGGTAACGGGCCGTGCGATCTGTCGGACGCGCTCTCGCGTGATGGACCGCGTTTGAAGCTTCGCCGTCTCATCAAGTGTGAGAGGGGCCTTGCCACCCAAGCCAAGGAGATCCGATATAACCTTTCGCTTCTGATCGTTATAGGATTTTGGAATCAATAGCAGAAGCTCTTCATTAAGTGACTTCGCAGGCTTGGTTTTTCTCCAACGACTGCCGTCAATCTCTTGATGCGTCATTGCGAGCTTCAATTGATCTAACTCGGCGCCGAATGCTGCGCGCAACGCAGGAATGTTATATAAGAACCAGGTTGGAAGATCGATGGGGAGTTCTAAAGCAAGGGTACCAAGCGCCCGCTCCAACTGCAGTCTCTCCTCTGTCGGCACGCCCGCCAATCTGACTAGAGCTTCCACACTGTGCAGTGCGAAATCAGCCACATTGTGCCATCCATGCGCGATAAAACGCTCAGCGAGGGCTCCCTCAGGAACCAGTTCACGGATATCTAGGAGACAAGCCATTGGTGAGCTTCCTTCTTGAAGAGGAGGTTCCCTGTCTGACTCTGCTTTGATCGCTTCATCCCCGAAGTGCGGATAGCCGAGTTCGCGTACGATTTCGTTGATTTCGTTGAGGCACTTGCGGCCAAAATGAGGCAGGTCCATCAGCTCGGATGGTTTTAACTTCAGCAATTCATCCAATGTCTCAATTGAGGCAGCCTTCAGGCAGTTATACGCACGGACAGAAAGCTCTAGATCGGCGATCATCGTTTGAGAAGTGGGGCGGCGAATGATCTGATCGTTCTTAGTGCTAAAGGCATCTTCAGCACTCACGCCTGTCTCCGCGCGGTCCTGTTGGACAGCCAGTGGCAGGTCGTTTAACTGCAGTAGTGGTCTTGGCCGAGCAGCCGTAGAAGCGGCTGCATCACCGAACGAAAGATAGCCAAACTGGTGAACGATATCGATGATCTCGCTAAGGCACTTGCTGCCAAAGTTGGGGAGTTCCATCAACTGTGCGGGCTTCCAACTCAGCAATTCATCTAGCGTCTCGATTGAAGCGGCTTTCAGACAGTTATACGAGCGAACCGACAGCTCCATTTCGTCGATCGTCACTCCAGAAGCAAGGCGCAATGTAGGTCGGCCATCTATGAGGTTGAGGACGACCTCGGCACCGGCGTCAGTCTCCATAAGATGCTGTCGGACAGCCAAGCGCTTGGCCAAGGGAAGTGTCTGAGGGATCAGCATTTCCCCTTGCGAGGAAGAAATGATTTCGCACGGGACAGCAACGGAGTCTTCCGCCGAAGCGACAGACGATGCCCCCTCATTCCACAGGACAAATCGGCTTATCATAGAGTCCCCGATGGTTTATTCGTGTGAAGTGATTAGTTTAGCGCAGAGACATGATTTTGAGGCGCGCCTCGGATTCACTACTACCAGTCCAATCGCCGCCACTGCCGTCACTGTCAGTGTTCCATTCGTAGACGGGGGCAATTGGGAATTTTGTGGAATCCCGGATGTGCATCTCAACTTTGTACAGAGTAACCGAGCTCCTCACCGGGGATATTCTCTATTGGCGGTAAATCGGCAAACCACTCAACGACCCCAAGCGGGACCAAAAGTAAACTCCGCTTCAGAAGTCATGATTGCCTACGAGGGTTTAAAAAATAACGATGAACGACACGACTGAACGGTGCATCCGAGTGGGCTCTGTGGACGTGAGCATAAAGTTACCATCGGAATTTAAGTCTCCGGCAAGTCTCCAGGAAAACGCCAAATCGCTGGAACCAGCATAAACACTGGAATCTGGACATGTTTTTACCTTCTGCATCGGAAAATAGCTTGGCTTGAGCGGTGCGTTCGGACAGGCAGGATTGACGGCGCTGAATAGGGCGTTGCCCACGCAGAGGACCGGAAATGGCAGTGGATGCAGTCTGAAACAAACCGTCCGCTCGATGCTCAAGCGAGAAACTTCTGCGAGCGAAGAGCGAGCGGCTGTTCCATGCAATGGCGGAGAGGGTGAGATTCGAACTCACGGTACCCTCACGAGTACGGCGGTTTTCAAGACCGCTGCCTTAAACCGCTCGGCCACCTCTCCACGCTCCAGTGCCGTGGCCCCATTCTACCTGATTGCCAATCGCGGGCGCCCGCGCTGTGGGCCTTGAAGAACTGGTGAATCCGCCGGGAATCGCCCCTCCGTGGCGAAAGCCCGCGCCGATTCCGTGGCTCGATGCGGGGGTGAATCCGCTGCCCATCTCCGGATGGAGTTTTTCCGCGGCCGGCAACAACCCCTTGACTCCACGCAACTGGCGGCGCGGCTCAGGCCGGGCCCTGTTTATCCGCGGGCCGGATGCAACGATTCCAGCTTGCCGCCGGCGGCTTCCATCAGGATGCAAAAGGCCTGGCCTTCGGTCGAGGCGCCGGGCCGATCGAAATTGGGCGCGGCGCAGACGCCTTGCACAAAGCCAAAAGCGTCCATCTTTGCGCGGGCGGCGGCGCGCATCCGGTCAGCGTGCGCACGGTAGCCGGCATGGAGCCAGCCGCCCGAGAGGCCCTCGTACACCGCATAGGCCAGCATCTGCGCCAGGTTGGTTTCGACAAAGGTCGCCGGCTGATCTACTACATCGTGAAAGAGCCCGTCGGCCCGCTGATGCTGAAGACAGCCATCCACGATTTCCCTGGCAAAGGCGGCCAGCCGCTCGCGATCCTGGGCGCGCTCGCCGGGCAGGCTGCGGATGACCCGCGCCAGCCCCGCGGCGGCCCAGCCGTTGCCGCCGCCCCAGAAGTTTCCGTCGGCGAACTGTTGTTTGCCGTCGTCCCAGATATGCGCCAGCAGCTTCTTTTCCGGATTCCAGAGCCGCTGCCGGTAGCCCTCGATCTGCAAGAGCGCCTCGTCGTAGTAACCCGTGGCCGCCAGGAACGGAGGCGCGCCGTTCAGGCCGTCCGACCACATCTGCGGCGCACCGAAGGTGTGGTAGAGCACGCCCTGCGCATTGCGCGGCGCCTTGTCGCGAATCCACTCGAGCAGCCCGTCGACCGCCTGCCGGATTTGCGCGTCGCCGGTCCACGCGGCGACCTGTGCGTAGGCCGCTCCGCCCATGGCGGGATCGGTCGGGCTGCCGGAGACGACCACGCCCAGCCGTCCGTCCGGCGTCCGCTGCACGATGGCCGCTTTTGTCAGCAGAATCACTCGCTCACGGTCGTTCGCCTCCAACATCGCCTGCGCCAGAATGCCCTGCTCCCAGTCGCGCCGCTGCATGGCCATGGCCGCCGCCGTGGCCTTTTCGATGCGCCGCGCACTTTCAGGGAGCGGCCGGCCGCCTGCATGGTCTGAGGCCGATGGCGGTGCGGCTGCTTCAGCAAGACCGATGGCGGAAACACCCAGGGCGGATGCCGCCTGCAAAAAGGAACGCCGATTCATGGCCAACTCCTGACAAACACATGGAAGATGCGGAACGCTACTTCCCGCCGGTGAGGCTGCGGATGATCTCGACCTCCCGCTGGCGATAGGGCGTGCCGTCGGGATGGAAGACATCGTGGAACCAGATGGTGGGCTGATCGGTGACGTAGGGGTGTTGCCAGGAGTCCCAAGGCAGATAGGTTTGGCTTTTGCCGGCCACCAGGCCCCAGTTGATGGCGCCCACATGGTGCTGATGAGCGATGGGCAGCACGGTGTCGAAGGTGCTGCCGTTGCCGCGGGCCATATATTCGGTGCAGATCAGCGGGCGATGGAACTGCTCCAGCATCTTGACGTGCTGCTCGAAGTCCTCGGGCCAGCCGTAGTTGTGGAAGGTAATCACGTCGGACTGCTCGATCTGGATGCGGGCCAAGGGCGGCATGGAGGCCAGCGAACTCCAGTCGCCGTGAAAGAGGCCGCTGGTGAGGGGCTGCGCGGGTTGCTCGGCGCGGGCCCAGGCAAAGACCTGCGGCAGCAGGCCGATGATGATCTCGTTCTTGTTCTTTGGTTCGCCCTTGGCGGCGGCATCGGGCGTGCCATTGTCCGGCTCGTTCCACAGGTCCCAGCCCAGGATGCGCGGATCGTTGGCGAAGGCGCCGACCACGCCTTTGACGTAGCGCTCCAGCCGCGGATACTGCGTGGGATCGGAGAGAACGGCGGCGCCGGGGGCCTGCACCCAGCCGGAGTTATGCACGCCGGGAATCGGCGGATGCTGCGGTCCGAGCTTGGGGAAGGGCTCCCAGCAGGAATCGAAGAGCACAAAGACGGGCCGGATATGATGGCGCGCGGCAATGGCCAGGAAGGTATCCATGCGCTGGCTGAAGCCCTTCGGGTCCTGCTCCCAGAGCAGATTGTGCAGAAAGACGCGCATGGTGTTCATGCCGATGCCTTCGGCCCAGCCGAGTTCGCGGTCGATGGTGACGGGATCGAAGCTGTCGGCCTGCCACATCTCCAATTCATTGATGGAGTTGGAGGGCAGGAAGTTGGCGCCCACCGGCCAGGGTTGCCGGGCATACCAGGCGTTGGCTTGCGCCTCGGTCCAGCGCTCCCGGGCGGTCGAGGTATTTTGGGCGGGAGCGCCCAAGACGGCGGTAAGCAGAAGAAACACGGAAAACCAGCGGCACCAGTGGGCAAATGAGACGGTCATGGAAGCTCCTCAAATAGTCGAGAATGAGTATTTTACTTTGCGGCATCGAGGCTCGTCGCTTTGCCTCGTTCGGCGGCGGCATCGGCGGCCCGGCCCTGGCGCTCATAGGCGATGGCAAGCTGCCTGTGCGGCTCGGCAAAGGTGGGATCGGCGGCGATGGATTCCTGGTAGCGGGCGACCGCGTCGGCAATCTGGCCGCGCAAAAGCAACTGGTTGCCCGCATTCATGGCAAACGCCGCCTTTTGGCGATTGACGGCGCCGCGGGCCAGCTCCGCAGCCTGGCGGCGATACTCGGCTGCCTGGCTGCGCAGTTCCTTCACCGGGGATCGAAGCTGATCGGCCTTCGCGCGGTCGCCGGCCGCCTCCGCGGCCTCAGCGGCAGCGGTTGCGGCGCCGGCCTGCTCGGCCAGCACGGCCGCCAGAGTGACGCGCGGACCGGGCTGGCCGGGCAGCAGAGGAATCGCGTGTTCCAGCGCATCGCGCGCCTCGTCGAGCCGGGAATCCTGCTTGAGCGTGCTGCCCAGGATGGCCCACGCGTCTCCGTTCTCCGGGCGCAGGGCTACGGCCTTCTTCAGCTCCGCCGCCGCTTCGTCCAGCTTGCCGATCTGCATATAGAGGATGCCCAGCGTATAGGGCGGGTCCTGCAGAGTCGGGTCCATCCGCCCGGCGCGGCTCAGTTCCGCGATGGCGTCGTCCACGCGATCCTTGAATTTATAGGCCAGGCCCAGGTCGTAGTGGAGCTGCGGATCGTTTGGGTCCAGCGCCAGCGCGGCCTGGAAATCGGCGATGGCTTCGTCGAAGGCGGAAAGCTGCACGTGGGCCACACCCTGATCCTTCAAGATGGTTGCGTCCCTGGGAGAAAGCGCAAGCGCCTGTTGAAAGCAGGCGAGGGCATCTTTGGCCTTGCCGGTGAGGGTGAGCGCGAGGCCCAGGTTGGTCAACGCGCTCGCATTACGCGGTTCCCGATGGAGGGCTTTCTCGAACCAGGGAATCGCTTCCTGCTGGCGCCCCAACCGTTGCAAGGCCATGGCCAGCTCATTCTGCACGCCGGGCAGTTCGGGATTGAGCTTGATCGCCTCTTCCAGGTGAGGCACGGCTGCCTCATCCTGACCGGCTGCGGCCAGCGTGCGCCCGTACTCCAATTGGCCCAGCGCGTTGGCCGGCTCCTGGTTGACCGCGGCCGCAAGGTTAAAGAGCGCAATCTCGTATTCGTGTTGCTGGCGCAGCACGATGCCCAGATGGATGCGCGGAAGAACGAGCGAGCTGTCCATCGACACAGCGCGCTCGAAGGCGCGCCGCGCGTCGCCCCAATGGCTCATTTGCGCGTAGAGCGAGCCGAGATCGTCGTAGAGATCGGGCCGGCTGCCGTCCCGCTCCACAGCCGTACGAAACATCTCAATCGCCTCGGCCAGCTTGCCCGTCGCGGCGAGCGCCCGCGCATAGCTCTCGCAGAAGACGGCATCCACGGGCTGGCCGCCGGGTTGCTGCGAGATTTGGAAGGCCGCGCCGAAATGCGGCACGGCCTTGGCCGGCTCGCCGGCCTTGGCATAGGTGAGCGCAAGATTGGTTTCGATTGCCGGATCGCCGGGCTTGAGCTTGAGAGCGGCCTGGAACTCCGGCGCCGCTTCGGCCGGCTTGCCCAATTCCACCAGAACCGCGCCCAGCGCCTCGTGGGCTTCGGCGATCTGTGGCGCGAGCTGCGCCGCCTCGGCAAATTGCTTCCGCGCGCGTTCGAGGTTCCCGGCCTGGCGGGCAGCGTAACCGGCGCGGAAGGCGGCGTCGGCGCGTTGGAGCGCATCCGGCGCGGGCGCCTGGGCCGCAGCGAAGAGCGGCAAAGCCGCCAGAATGCCAATCGAGAGCGAACGAAGAATCCCCGTGCCCCATCCTTGCGATTTCTTTCGATCGCAAGGGTGGGAGAACTCAAAACCCGGCCGCTCTCGGTTCATTCGGGCGCGAAGAATGCGGCGCTTGCCGTGCATGGCTATTTCCCCGCCACCGGTGGCGCTTGATTGTGTTGTAGATCTACGCCGATCTTGAACTCGCGATTGGCTTCGGCCAGCTCGCCGGTGGCCTTGTAGGCCTGGCCGAGCAGGTTGTGCGTGATGTAGTTCGCCGGGTCCATCTTCGCGGCCCGGTCGAGGTAGTGGAGGGCCTGGATGGGCTGCTTGAGCCGGAGAAAGGTCTGCCCCAGCAAAATATAGGGTGCGGTGGAGTTCGGCTCCAGCAGCACCGCGCGTTCCAGAGCCTGCCGCGCCTCGGCATACTGCTCGTTGCGCAGATAGGCGTCGCCGAGCCGGTCGTACAAGGCTCCGTTCAGCGGGTTTAGCTTGCCTTCGGCCTCCAGCTCCCGGATGGCTTCGGAGATGTCTCCTCTGGCCAGCGCCACTTCGCCCAATAACTGGTGGGCCAGGGGCAGGGCGGGATTGATCTGGAGCGCTTTGCGAGCCTGAACCGCGGCTTCGAGGGCAAACTCCCGGCGCAGAAACATCCGTCCAGCCAGCAGGTACGCCTCGGCGGAGTCAGGGGCAAAGCCATACTGCGCGGCGAAGGCGTGGCGGGCGTCGTCGTAGCGATGCACGTCGGCATAGCACAACCCCAGCACGTATTGCGGATCGATGTTCGCCCGCTCCACCGAGGCGTGCGCCTTTTCGAGAAAGGGAATCGCCTCGGGAGAGCGGCCCAGCCGGAAGAGGCTCACGCCGTGCATCTCGATCGACTCGCGGTCGCCTGGGTCCTGCGCGGCGGCTTTGGTAAAGGCTGCGATCGCCTCGGGAAGTTCGTCTCTCTGATAGAGAATGAGGCCGCGCAACCGCTCGGCGCCGGCTGGCTCCGGTGTGTGCGCGGCCAGTTGGTCGAGCTGGGCCAGCGCCTTGTCCAGACGGCCCCTGGCAGCCAGATCCTGAGCGACTTCAAGCGGCGTGGATGCGGCTGTCTCGCCGTTGGCAGAGCTTCCGCTGCGCGGCGCCTGGGCCGGCGCGCCGGGAGTGAGGAGAACCAGGAAAAATGCGGTCGCGGAGAAAGGCTTCATCGCTCGGCCTGTCTTGCAGTGTAGTTCCCGAACTCGAATTGTGCGGCTAAAAAGGAGGGGAGCCGAAGCTCCCCTCGATTTTTGTTGCGGCTCCTTCGCGGAACTAGAACTGAACGCGGAGGGAGAATTCGAGTTGACGGGGAATGGAGCCCGGCGCCATGCCATTGATTCCGCTTCCCGATGTGATGGGGCCGTTGCCAAAGATATCGTCGTTGCTTGGGTTGCCGGCCGCGATGTGGTTGAAGGCGTTGAAAGCATCCATGCGGAACTTGGTGACCACGTTCTCGTGCAGGGTGAATGCCTTGGTAATGCCCAGGTCGGTATTGAAGAAATGTGGGCCGCGATAGGTGTTTTGCCCGCCGGTGCCGATTACATCCAGCCCTGGGAAGGAGAAGGTTCCGCCGGTGGGCGATTGCGGGGTCCAGAAGCTCCGCGTTCCGGTGCCGGACGAGTTGGGCTGGAAGGACGTGAGCTTGGTTTTCATGTGACCGCTGGCGTTGGGCAGGCACGGCGCCGCCGTCCCACCCGTGTTCTGCGCGCAGGTTTCAGGATTCGCGCTGGTGCCGAAGTTGCTGTAGTTGAGCGTGAAGGGCAGGCCGCCCGACCAGTTCATGGTGCCGCTCAACTGGTAGCCGCCGATGATCAGGTCTGTGAGGCGGTTGACGCCGGAAACGAATTGCTTGCCCTTGCCGAAGGGAAGGTCGTAGCTGCCGTAGACCACCAGAGACTGATCGCGAACGTTGCTATCGCGCATGTGGGGAACAGAGTGACTCCATGTCCAGTAGCCCGTATTGTCGTCGAAGGCGCTGGCCCACTCGTAGTTGCCGGTGAGTGCAAGCCCCTTGGTAAACTGTTCGGCCAAGGTGATCTGCATGGCGTCGAATTCGGTGTTTTGCGAGTCGTACCTGGCGTTGACGCTGGGTTCCCAGCCGCACATGCCGGCCGTGATATAGGGCTCGCCGGTGGGCGTGGCATAGTTGGGATCGGAGCAGGCTGCCAGCTTGCCGCCGTAGTAGCGCTGCAGAAGGTACGAGGCGGAGACTCCGCCATCGGCATCGATGTTGGAGCCGGTGGCCGCGGGATCGTAGTGCAGGGTCTGTCCGTTGACGCTGAACGCGCCCGGCAGGCTGAGCGCCGCTTCGTTGGGGTTGGTGGTGTTGCCGTCGCCGTCGCCCAAGGTATGAGTTCCCTTGTTGCCCACGTAGGCCACGGTGAGGGTGAGGGAAGGCGTGAGCGCCCGCTGAATGCTCAGGTTCCAGGCATCGATGGTCGGAAAGGTGAGCGGGTTCTGGCGCGTGCTGGTCGAGACCGCATATCCGGGATTCGGCAACAGTCCGTTGGAAGGAACCGCCGGGAAGGCATACGCGACCGGACCGGTGGACAAGTTGAAGGCGGTGCCGGTGTTTCCCGGCTCGCTGATCTGCTGGTTGGCCAAAACCGGGAGGTTCTGCGTGACGGTGTGGCCGAAGATGGAGCCGAAGACGCCGGTATCGAAGCTGCGTCCGTATCCCGCGCGAATCACGGTCTTGGGATCGAGCTGGTAGGCGATGCCAATGCGTGGCGCGAACAATTTTCCCATGCTGATGCTCCAGCCCATATCCGAGGGCACGCCGCCCACGCCGGCCACGTGAATATAGCCGGTCTTCAGGTCCATCAGAGCGCCATTGCCCGAGGCATTGACTGCCTCGGGGAAGTAGAGCTCCCAGCGAAGGCCCAGGTTCAGGGTCAGGTTGTGGGTGGCGCGCCAGGTATCCTGCGCGTAAAAGAAGGTCCGCTTCTGGAACTCCTTGGCATTGGTGGAGGTAGAGACGTAACGGCCGAAACTGCCCACGTCGCCCAAAGCGAAGCTGGCCCAGCCAAGGCCGTCGGTGCCGGCATTCGAGGTGGGACCATTGAGGAAGTTCATCTGGCCGGCGCGGTCCGTGTCGGAGGGCACACGCAGATTGCGGCCATAGCGCAGGTCGGCGCCAACCTTGACCGTGTGATTGCCCCAAACCCTGGTCCAGTTGTTCACGATCTGGAACTGATCCTCGCGTTCGGTCAGCGGGCAGTTGCAGCGGTTGATGCCCAGGCCGCCGCCGATCAGCGATTGGGTGCCGCTGAAGGGGAAGTTGATCTCAAAGCCCGGCGCTCCGGAGGTGTCTGAGCGGCCGGTGTTGATGCCCGGAATGCCCAACTCGGTGGCGAATTCCGTCCCCTGGTCATATTTGGAGTCGATGACGTTGTAGCGGTAGTAGCCGAGGCGGAAGTCGGTGAGCAGCTTGGGGCTGAGGGCGATATCCATGCCCGAGGCCAGGCTGTCGTTGGCGCCGTTCGAGTTGCCACCGTAATTGTTGATGCCAAAGCCCGGTCCGCCCGCCGCGCCGAACATCACCTTGCCCGACAGGGTGTCCCAGAAACGCGAGAAGCGCGCAAAGGCATGCGCCTTCTCGTTCAGCGTGTAATCGCCGCGCACGGTCCACTGGTTGCTGTTGAACAGGCCCGTGCCGCTTTCCGCATAGTTGTTTTCGATGGCGTTGATGCCCGTGCCGCCGGTGTTCGGCGCGTAGGGCGCCAGAATGGTCAGCAGGCTCTTTGCCTGCGTTGAAACCAGCGAGGCGGGAATGACATTCTTGGCGAATGCTGCCTGGGTCGCCGCGGATTGATCGCTGGTGTTGTCAAAGATGAGCTGGGTCGAGGCCGAGCCAACCAGCGCCGCGGCATAATCGCTGAAGTCGCAGCCGGCGATGCCCTCCGGACCGGTGGTCGTGCCGAGGCAGGTGCTGACCATCTGCTGGGTGGGAACCGTGTCCGAGGCCGAGGTGCCGACTTTCTGGCGCTGCGCTTCGTAGTTGCCGAAGAAGAAGAACTTGTCCCTCTTGACCGGCCCGCCAATCGATCCGCCAAAGCGGTTCTTCAATCCGGCTGGGATCGCATTCGGCCCCGCCGGCTGGGTGTAGGGATCGCGGGCTTCGTTGGCGTTGCCGGTGCGGAAGTCGTAGAGACTGCCGTGGAAGTTGTTGGTGCCCGATCGGGTTTGCGCGGTCACCACCGCGGAGACGGCCTTGCCCAATTCGGCGTCGAAGTTCTGCGTCGTGATCTTGGTCTCGGTCACCGAATCCATGGCGGGGTTGATGACGATAATGCCTAGAATCGGGTCCTGATTGTCGGTGCCGTCCAGCTCGAAGGCCGTTCCGCCAAAGGCCTGGCCGTCCACCTGAATCTGCTTGGAGCCCTGGGGGTTCTCATCGGCTGCGTGCGACCAGCCCAGAAGCTGGGCGCCGGGCAGCAACAGTTGCAGGTTGGTAAAGTTCTGGTCGCCCACAGGCAGGCTCGATACCTGCTGCTGGTCGAATACGGTCGAGACGTCGGCGCGGTCGGTCTTCAGCTCGGGCTGCGTCTCGGCGTTCACTTCGACGGTTTCGGTTCCACCGCCGACCTCGAGGGTGGGATCGATGCGGGGCGCCACGTCCGCCTCGACCGAGATGCCCTTGGTCTCGAAGGAGTTGAACCCCTTGGCCGTGACCTTGAGGTCATAGACATCCGGAATCAGGTGAGGAACGCTGTAGTCGCCCGATGCGTTGGAGAGGACGGTAACAACGGTGCCCTTGGCCTCGTCCTTTACCGTGACCGTGGCGCCCGCTACGGCAGCCCCGGTCTTGTCGGTCACAGTGCCGAAGATCGATCCGTAGACCGACTGGGCACTGGCCCGCGCGATAAGCAGCAAACTCGCGCAGCCGAAGAACGCCAGCACGAGTGCTGTACGTCGATTCTTTTTCATGCGGTCTCCTGAACAATGCCTTCGTTTTCTGTTTGAACTTGTGGTGCGACTCTCTCGCCGGCGAACCGGGGCGCGCCGGCGGGTATACAAGACTCACCCGCCACATTGGCAGGATCGCTGAAAGGCCGGTGTAGCTGCTCACCAAGCACGGAAGGGCGGGAGCAAGAAAGGCTTACCCCGGAGTATGCGGAAACATACCGAAGCCGAGTAGCGGATGTCAACGACCAAATACAAAAAATGCCCTATTTTGTGAACAAATACGATATGTCAATACCTGGAAACATTTACAATTGCGGTTCCGGCAACATTCCGCTTCTTCCATTCCACGAAAGAGCGAATATAAGTTTATTAAATAAAACGTTTTACTCGTGTTTCTCTGATGTTTTCTGGCCCTGTTCCTTAACCCAATGTCCGCTGCATGACCGTATCGTTACCGTATGATCGAAGTCATTATTGCAAACAATTTCAACAAATATGACATGTCATTTATAGAACCGCAATTGCCGCTTTTCCAGAGCCCGGAAATGGAGTTTCCTGCCCTCGCGCAAGGCGGCGCTGTTTCTTCCGCTGAAGAAAATTCTCCACCAAATGGTTGATTTATATATCGGATTTGCCGGGCCGGATCAGATCGCCCATCCGCTCCCGGGCAGCAGTACGAAGCCTTGCAGCAGAGGGGATGAGCGCCTGGCCGGCCGCCTGACAGGCAGGGGAATTCGCCGTGGACCGGCCGGTTTTTGGGTATGACATTCGCCCCCCCAAGACGTTCCCTCTGTTGACCGGGTGAAGATGGGATCGGCCTCAGCGCTTTGCATCCGGCCGCGAGAAGGGGTCGGTCTTGAGAATCTTGCCGCCCTCCTGGATAACATACAGGCGGTTCACATCGAGATCCTCCAGCGTGTCCATGGCGCCCGATGGCCAGCGTATTTCGACCCGGTCTACTTTTCTGGCTTCGCCCAGGCCGAAATGGATACGAAGATCGCTGGCCGAGTAGTAGCCGTTGGAGGAACGGACCTCCTCGATCTGGGCGAGCGGAGTTCCCGGCTTCGCGGTCAGCAGGGGAGTGCCGGTTTGGGCCACCACCTTCAGCCGCGCGCCGATGCCGGTGCGATTGGATTTGCTTCCCACCAGCCGAATCTTGATCCAGGTGCGGTTCAGGGTCGAGTTGCAATGGAGCAGTTGCGGCGGCGCATTCACGCAGTTGACCACCACGTCGAGGTTGCCGTCGTTGTCGTAGTCGCCCACGGCAAAGCCCCGCGCCTTGGCCGCCGCCGTGATGCCGCTGCCGCCCAGCAGGCTCGCGTCTTCAAATTGTCCGTTGCGCAGGTTGCGGTAGAGGTATTTGCGCTCGGCGTAGGCGGCGTCCACCTGCGTTCCGTCCACCTCCGGGTAGACATGCCCGTTGGCGACCAGAATATCGAGCCAGCCGTCGTTGTCGATGTCGATAAAGCTGATGCCCCAGCCCAGCAGGCGGGTATTCACGCCCATGCCGGCCTGGTAGGTGCGATCGTCGAAGGAGCCGTCGCCCAGGTTCATGTAGAGCGAGTCGGTGTCGCCGGCAAAGTTGGTCTTCACAATATCGAGCAGGCCGTCGCGGTTGTAGTCGCCGATGGAGACGCCCATGCCGGCCTGCGGCTTTCCGTCGGGCGAGTAGGCCACGCCCGCCTCGATCGCCTCATCCTTGAAGGTGCCGTCCTTCTGGTTCACGTAATAGGTTGCGGAGGTCGAGTCGTTGGCCACGTAGAGGTTGGGCCAGCCGGTATTGTCCAGATCGGCCGCCACGGCGCTCAGCGCGTAGGTGCCCAGCGTGCCCCACATGCCGGCCTTCTCGCTCACGTCGGTAAAGGTGCCGTTGCCGTTGTTGTGGTAGAGCAGGTTCTTCCCGCCCTCCAGCCCCGGCGGCCCGCAGGCCACCTGGATCCCTTTATACGTGCAGTTGGCGTCCTCGGGCAGCGGCGCGGTCTTCACGTCGAAATCGATGTAGTTGCCGACAAAGAGATCGAGATGGCCGTCCTTGTCGTAATCCAGAAAGGTGCAACCCGAGTTCCAGCGCAGGCGATCTTGCAGAAGCCCGGCCTCTTTGGTCACTTCGGTAAAGGTGCCGTTGCCGTTGTTGCGGAAGAGGGCGTTCTGGCCGTAGTAGCTGACGAAGAGGTCGTTCCAGCCGTCGTTGTTGTAGTCGCCCACGCAGCAGGCCTGGCCCCAGCCGGAGCGAGCCAACCCGGCTTGCCGCGTCACATCGGTAAAGGTCCCGTCGCGGTTGTTCTTGAAGAGATGGCAGACCGGCTCCTGGCCCTTGGCGAAGCCCTCGAGCCGCCAGCCGTTCACCAGAAAAATGTCCAGCCAGTCGTCCTGGTCGTAGTCGAAGAAGGCAACGCCGCAGCCGGTGGTTTCCAGCAGATACTTGTTGCGGCGCTCGCCGCCGAAGAGGGTCTCCACGTTCAGCCCGGCCTGCTTGGCCACATCCACAAACTGCACGCCCAGCGGCGTCCCGGTCACCGGCGAAGGCAGTCCCTTGGGCGCGGGGCGCACGGGCGCCTCGTAGGCCTGGCGGGCGCTGCCGGTTGGTTTTTGCACCGGCGCAACCTGCACTCCTGCCATCCCCAAGGCAGGCCGCGCCAGGCGCAGGATCTCTTGCAGCGGCAACACCAGGGCGGTCCGCGACAGCGACTTCAAGAATCCCCTGCGCGTGGGGCGGGCTATGGGCAACGAGATATCTCCCGTGAACGCGGCGTTGTTCTTCACGCCTGCGCCCCAAAAGGCCGAGTATAGTCGGAAAGCCGGCGGGAACGCAGTCCGCTGTGCCAGCCAGGGACGGCGCAGCCTCGACCCTGCCGACGGCAAAGAAGGCCCGAAACGTGCTGGCCTGGGCGGACGACCTCCGGGGCGATGTGCCCTTCGGCGCCGACGAGGCCGGCGTTTATCATTGCCTGGCAACTCTGACCCGCGAACAGAAGGTCGCGAACGGCTGCGCGAGAATCATGGAGGCGAGATGAAGGTCTTGTTTATTGGAGGCACCGGAAACATCGGTGCCGCGGTGACGGCTTTGGTGGTGGAGCGGGGCATGGAACTCACGCTCCTCAGGCGCGGTCAACGCGCCGCCGATCTTCCCGCGAACGTCCGCACCATCGTCGCGGATGTCGCGGACGAGGCGGCCGTGGCCGAGGCTCTCGGCCAGCAAACCTTCGACGCGGTCGTGGACTGGATTGCCTTCACGCCGGCCGATGTCGAGCGCGACATCCGCCTCTTCCGCGACCGCGCGAGGCAGTTCATTTTCATCAGTTCGGCGAGCGCCTATCAAAGGCCTGTCGGGCATTATCTGATTACCGAATCGACGCCCCTCGCCAATCCCTATTGGCAGTATTCGCGCGACAAGATCGCCTGCGAAGAGCGTTTGATGAGGGCGTATCGCGAAGAAGGCTTTCCGGTCACCATCGTGCGCCCTTCGCTCACCTACGGCGATACGCAGATTGTGCTGGCGGTGAATAGCTGGCAGAAGTCCTGGACGGCCGTGGATCGCATGAGGCGGGGCAAAAAGGTCATGGTGCCGGGAGACGGCTCCTCGCTCTGGGTGATTACCCACAACAGCGACTTTGCCCAGGGACTGGCAGGCCTGCTCGGGCATCAACAGGCCATCGGCCACGCCTTCCACATCACCAGCGACGAGGTGATGACCTGGGATCAGTTCTACCGGATCACGGCGCAGGCCGCGGGGGTCGAGGCGCGAATCGTGCACATCGCGTCGGATTTTCTGGGCGCGTGCCTGCCCGATGAGGTGGGCAGCCTCACCGGAGACAAGGCCTCGAGCGTGGTCTTCGACAACAGCAAGATCAAGCGCTTTGTTCCGGGCTACGGTGCCCGAGTTCCGTTTGCACAGGGGATTCGGAGAACGATCGACTGGTTCGATGCCGATCCGCGGCGCAAGGTCATCGATGAAGAAGCGAACGCGGCGTGGGACAAGCTCATCGACGCCTACGAGAGCGGACTGGAGGAAGCCGTGCGCGGCTTCCGGGCCTGAACTCCGAAATTTTACTCGTTCAACAACCGGGAAGCCGGCCGCGCGGTTGCCAAAGCCGGCCGCGGGCGTCGGCCGGAATTACCATGGACGGGGCGGATGGACGCGGCGAGCTGCGACGGGTACGGGCCGCCGACGTGCAGGCGGGCTGAGAACAGGCGGCACACGGATGCGCGCCGTCCTCATTAAAAAGGAGACAAATGGTAACTCGGCGGGAGTTTCTGGACACACTGGCGGTGGGAGCGGCGGGACTGGCGATGGGCGCAACGGCAAAGAGCTACGGGCAAATCCTGGGCGCCAATGAGCGGCTGAACTTTGCCGTGATCGGGTTGAACGGGCGCGCCGGGGCGCATCTCTCGTCGCTCAAGGCCAACCGGGACGCGGCGCGGATCGCCCAGGTGTGCGATGTAGACAGCAAGACGATGGCGAAGTTTGCCGGGAAGGTAGAGAAGGAACTGGGCTACGCTCCGGGGACGGAGAAGGACTTTCGCAGGGTCCTGGAGCGCAAAGACGTGGACTGCATCGCCATCGCCACGCCCGACCACTGGCACGCGCCGATGGCGATTGCGGGCTTGCAGGCGGGCAAGCACGTGTATGTCGAAAAGCCCTGCAGCCACAACCCGGCGGAGGGCGCGCTGCTGATCGAGGCGCAAAGAAAATATGGAAAGCTGGCGCAGATGGGCTCGCAGCAGCGCTCTTCGCCGCACACCATTGAGATTGTCGAGAAGATTCACCACGGGCTGATCGGTCGGCCTTATTTTGCCAAGTGCTGGTACAACAACACACGCAAGCCGATCGGCGTGGGCAAGGAAGTGCCGGTTCCGCCGCAACTGGATTGGGATTTGTGGCAAGGGCCGGCGCCGCGCAGGCCATACAAGGACAACCTGCAGCCGTATAACTGGCACTGGTTCAAGATCTACGGCACCGGCGAGAGCCTGAACAACGGCACCCACGAGGTGGACGTCTGCCGCTGGGCGCTGGGTGTGGATTATCCCAAGCGGGTGACGGCCGCGGGCGGACGCTACCACTTCAAGGACGATTGGGAGTTCTACGACACGCTGGTGACCAACTTCGAGTATGACGACCAGATGATTTCGTGGGAGGGGACAAGCTGCCAGGGGATGCGCTATTACGGCCGCGGGCGGGGATCGACGATCCTGGGCACCGAGGGCACGGTGCTGGTGGATCGCGACGGCTATGAGATCTACGACCTGGATGGGCGGAAGACCAGCGAATTCAAGGTGGGCGCGCAGACCTCGACTGCCGATACCGTGGGGGCCGACTCGATGACCGACGCGCATTTCAGAAACTTCATCGCCGCCATCCGCACGGGCGAGCCGCTGAACTCGCCTGTCGCGGTGGGGAATGTGGCCGTGACCATGCTGCAGTTGTCGAATATTGCCTGGGAATTGAACCGGGAATTGAACCTGGACCCTGCGGACGGCCGGATCAAGGGCGATCCGCAAGCCATCGCGCTGTGGGGCCGGGAATACGAGAAAGGCTGGGCGCCGCATCTGTAATCGGGCAGGCGCCCTGTCAACCGGACGGGAATTTCCCGAAGGCTTGCGTTGAGGAGATGCAATGTCTTTCTTCAAGAAGTCCACGCGGAGAGAGTTTCTTGTGGCGGGCTCCTCCGCGGCTCTGGCCGCGGCAACGGCCGCGGTAAGCGCGCAGACAACCGCGCCCGCCGTGGGCTCGGCTGACGTTCCTGCCGCTTCAAACGATCTCTTCGCCAGCGGGGCGCAACGCACCTTTGCCGGTGACACGGCGACGCAGGTCGCAATGCCGTTGGGGGGAATTGGAGCCGGCTCGATCTGCTTGAACGGTTATGGCGGATTGCAGGATTTTTCCATTCGCGAACATCCTGAAACCACGGCGTTGCCGTCGGAATGGAGTTCCAATTCTCCCGAGGCTGCGTTTGCCATTCTGCATATCAAGGGATCTCCGGGCGTCACCAAGCTGGTCGAGGGGCCCTTCCCGGCCTTCAAGATCTTCGACCAGGGCCTCCAGGGGCAGGGATTGCGCCGCGGAGGATTCGAGGGGTTTCCGCGCTTTGCAAAAAGCACTTTCAAGGGTGAGTATCCCTTTGGAGAAGCCCGATTCAGTGACTCGTCGGTTCCGCTCGAAGTCAACCTGACGGGCTGGAATCCGTTCATCCCGCTCGACGACAAGAACTCGGGAATCCCGTGCGTCATCCTTGAATACACGCTCCGCAATCTCTCCCACCAGCCCGTCGAGTACGAGTTTTCCTATCACCTCTCGCACCTGGCCCCCGGATGCAAAGCCGAGCAGGCAGGGTCGGCGAACACCGTGATCCCCGGCAAGGGAGTCTTCCTTCACAACGACGAAGATCCAAACGCCGAAGCATACGGCAGCGCCTGCCTCCTGGCGATTGGCGATTCGCCGCGCATCAAGGGAATGTGGCTGCGCAGTCCCGAGTGGACCTATGGCTCTTTGACGGCGCTGTGGCATGAGGTATCCACCGGGAGATTTACCGCCAACGAGGGTTCCAACCATATCGATACCGAGGGCCGGAATGGAGCATCCATTCTGCTGGAGGGAAGGCTGGAGCCGGGCCAATCGCGGACCTATCCGATTCTCATCGCGTGGCACTTTCCGAACTGTTATCTTCAAGCCGGCGGCAAGGCGGCGGGCGATGTGAGCGGCGGGACCGGGTGCCGCTCCAGAGCCGCTGGGCAGCCGCCTCTGTGGCGCCCCTACTACGCGACCCTGTGGAAGGACGCGCGCGAAGTCGCGCTCTACGTCGAAAATCGGTACCCCTCGTTGCGCGCGCGCACGGCGAGCTTCAAAGATGCGCTCTTTTCATCCACCTTGCCGCCGTTCGTGCTCGACGCGGTATCGGCAAATCTTGCCATTCTCAAATCTCCCACGGTTTTGCGCGAAGAGAACGGCAATCTATGGGGATGGGAAGGCTGTTTCCCTGACAGCGGCTGCTGCCATGGCTCCTGCACCCATGTCTGGAACTACGCCCAGGCCTTTCCTCATCTTTACCCGCAACTGGAACGGACTCTCAGGGACCTGGAACTCATGCGCTCCATGGATGAACGCGGTCATGTGAACTTCCGCGGCGCGATTCCCGACGGCCCGGTCGATCACAACCCCTGGGACGCCGCCGCCGACGGGCAGTTGGGCGGGATCATGAAAGTCTTCCGCGACTGGCATATCTCGGGAGATTCCGCATGGCTCGGGAAAATGTATCCGCTGGCGAAGCGAAGTCTGGATTATTGCATCGGCGCCTGGGATCCGGATCATCGCGGAGGGCTCTTTGAACCTCACCACAATACCTACGACATTGAATTCTGGGGCCCGGACGGCATGTGCACCAGCGTCTACTTGGGCGCGCTTGCGGCCATGGCCGAGATGGCGCAAGCCGTCGATCGCCCGGCAGACGCGAAATACTATGCGGAGCTGGCGCAGCGATCTGCGCGCTTCATGGACGAGCAGCTCTTCAACGGCGAGTATTACCAGCAGAAGGTGCAGTATCGAGGACTGCGGGATGCCTCCTTCGCCAATTCCGTGGCGCACGTGGACGGCATGAGCAGCGAGTTGCAGCAACTGCTGAAGCGCGAAGGCCCGAAATATCAGTATGGGGGCGGATGTCTTTCCGACGGCGTCATCGGGGCCTGGATGGCCCGGACCTACGGAATCGAGACGCCGCTTGTTCGCAACCATGTGCGCTCGACATTGCAGGCCATCTTCAGGAACAACTTCAAGACCGATCTGAGCGAACATGCCAACGCGCAGCGGCCGGGTTACGCCATGGGCCGGGAACCGGGACTCCTCCTGTGCAGTTGGCCCCGCGGCGACAAGCCGACCTTGCCCTTTATCTATTCCGACGAGGTCTGGACCGGCATTGAATACCAGGTCGCCTCGCATCTCATCGAAGAAGGCTTTGTGCGGGAGGGTTTGACCATCGTCAAAGCGGTGCGCAGCCGCTACGATGGCCGCACGCGGAATCCATGGAATGAATACGAGTGCGGAAACTGGTATGCCCGCGCCATGGCAAGTTATTCGTTGCTGGGCGCTCTGGCCGGGTTCCGTTACTCGGCGGTCAATCGAACGCTCTGGTTTGGTCCCCAGTTGAGCATCCGGCCCTTCAAGAGCTTTTTCTCCACGGCCTCCGGATTCGGCGCCATCGAGCTCGATGACCGGTCGGTGAAGGTTCAATTGATTGAGGGTGAGCTGTCGATCGAGAAGCTCGCGCTCACCGTGGGCTCTGAAACCAGAGTCCTCGATTGGAAGGTCGCGGTCCGGCCAAACGCCCCCGCGACCAAGTTCCTTTGACCTGGTTAGCTCGTGTCCTTCACCAGACGACCGGCAAGGCGGCGCGCGTCTTTACCGGCTTCGCTTATATCACGCGCAAAAGTTGGTCGCGCGCCCGGCGCGTGGTGGCCAAGGCCGAGTATCTGGACAAGGGCGAGAACCCCCGCTTCGTGGTCGCTTCGCTCTCTTCGGACCAGTGGCCCGACCAGGATCGCTACGAGAAGTGCTACTGCGCCCGCGGTGAAATGGAAAACCGCATCAACGAGCAGAGGTGCCTGTTTGCTTGCCGGCACTGAGTGGGCCCCGGAGCAGGTGGATACGATCCGCCTCAAGCTGTTCAAAATCGGCGCCAATCGCCCAGACAACCGCACTCCTCGCCGCGGCTGAACCCTTCGGCCAGACGGAGCCATGTCGAAAAACCGTGCTGCAACCCTTCAACAGAACTCGCTCTGCCGCATACTACCGTCGTCAGCCAACCCTGCCACCCAAATCAACCGCAAAAAGCTCTTCGGCCGCGCCCAAGCACCCCGGAATCAATGCCGGTGAGAAATGCAGGCTAGCAGCTAGAAGCTCGCGCCTTCCAGCATCGCCGTCACCAGCGCAATGGGCAGGCCGACCACGTTGAAGTAGTCGCCCTCGATGCGCGGAATCCATCGCGCCGCGCGTCCCTGGATGGCGTAGGCCCCGGCCTTGTCCATCGGCTCGCCGCTGGCGACGTAGGCGGCGATCTCCTCGTCCGTCAGCGTGAGAAAGCGCACCCCGGTCACCTCGGCGGCAACTTCGGTCCTCTGCGCCGTCGCCACGGCCACGCCGGTCATCACCCGATGCGTGCGTCCCGAGAGCAGGCGCAGCATCCGCGCCGCGTCGGCCGCGTCTTCCGGCTTGCCCAGAATGTGGTTGTCGAAGGTGACGGTGGTATCCGCGCCCAGCACGGCCAGATGCTCCGCGCTCCCCGCCCCATCCGCAATCTGGTCGAAGACGGCCTGCGCCTTTTCCCGCGCCAGCCGGGTGACGTAAGCGATCGGGTCTTCGCCCGCCAGCGGCTCCTCCGCAATATGCGCCGGCCGCACCTCGAACGAAAATCCGGCCTGGGTGAGCAATTCGCGGCGGCGTGGCGAGGCGGAAGCGAGAACGAGCATATCTTGATTATGCCCTCAGCCCCGTCTGCATCCCGCCCGGCGTGGCCAGTCCCCAGGCCATCGCCGGCGTGTTGTGGGCCATGCCGAAGCGGCCGTCGGGGCCGAGCAGAATGATGCCGCCGTGGCCGCCCAGCCGGTTGTAGAGATAGCTGATGGCCTCGCGCGCGGCGATCTCCGGCGCGGTGCCGTCGGAGACGCGGTCGGTGGCCCACTTGCCCAGCACCAGCTTCATGATCGGTTCGCCCCAGCCGGTGAGCGAGACGGCGGCGGAAAGATTGTCGGCGTAGCAGCCGCATCCGATCAGAGACGAGTCGCCCACGCGGCCCGGCGTCTTGTTCAGCGTACCGCCCGTCGAGGTGCCCGCGGCCAGGTTGCCGTGAAAGTCCAACGCGACCGCGCCCACCGTGTCGTGCGACTCAAACCCCGGCGACGAAGAGCCGTCTCCGGGGGGCTCGGACTCCTGCAAATCCGGATCGGCCGGAAGGGCCGTTCTCCACCCCAGAGACCAAGACCCGTCGCTGGGGACCCCGGTTTCCGGGCTCTTGTCGTCGTGCAGCGTGCGGCCGGAGAAGGTCTGGTCGGCCAGTCCCGCGGCCTCGCGCGCCTGCGCGAGCGCCAGCCGTTCCCGCTCCCGCTCCAGCACCAGCTCGGCGTTGTCGATCAGCGTCATGCCGTGCGCGTGGGCAAACTGCTCCGCGCCCTGGCCCACGAAATACACATGCGGGCTCTTCTCCAGCACCAGCCGCGCCGCCTGGATGGGGTTGCGCAGTTGCTCCACGCAGGCCACGCCGCCGGCCTTCATCCGTCCCCCGTCCATCAGCAGCGCGTCCAGTTGCACGCGCCCGTCGGAGGTGAGAAAGCTGCCGCGTCCGGCGTCGAAGGTGGGGTCGTCTTCCAGAACGCTTACCGCGGCCTCGACCGCGTCCAGCGCCGAGCCGCCCAGCGCGAGAGTCTTGTAGCCGGTTTCAAGGGCGCTGCGCACGCCCTGTTCGTGGGCGGCTGCCGCGTCGGCGGGGATGGCCCACGCGCCGCCGTGGACCAGGAGGATGGGTGCGTGTGTCACTGGGGATGTCACCGCACTATGGTAGCTCAGATGTAGAAAGCCGTTCGCCGCCGTCCGCTGTTCGTCCTGCTGGAACGGCGCCCCCGTCCGGGACCTTTCCCTCGCAAAAATCTTCGCTGTCGGTTGCGTGTCAAGAGGCTTCAACCCGCGATACATCGTTAAGTTATTGAAAACAAACAGAAAAATTCTCTCGCTAACCTTGCGTGTTATTTCCTGCTTTTCGCTAAGCTAAGAACATTCAAAGCAAAACGCATGGGCAAAGGGGAAAGCTCGCAGGGCTTTCCAGATCCTCTTCGGGCCATCTCCGCGGCTTCGCGAACGAGAAAGAAGAAGAGGCAACGGCATTTCTGAGATGCGATCGAGGGACGATTCCGCGCGGGATCGTCCCTCTTTCCTTTCTACGGGCAGCGCGAATCGCCGTGGACAGGTGGGCCGGGAATGGCGGAGAGATGGCGACAACATGGAAGCGGACGGTTCCGGGGAAGAATGCCCCTAAAACCTTCAAGAAGGTAAAGAAACTCAACGAAGCGGCGCTCAAAATGGTGGACGAAAATGCCACCAAAATTGCCCAGTCGCTGCTTAAAAGCACGGTGGACGGCCACGTACTGAGCGCTCGGCTGCTGGTCGAACTGGCAGAGGGAGATATCGAGCCCGAGGAAGCCATGGCCATGCGGCCGCTGCGCAGCATGGCGCTGGAACTGGCCGCGCAACCGCCCTGGAAGCCCGAATCGGAGAAGCAGGAAACGGGCGCACCGGCGAAACCAGCGTAGCTCAACTCAAAAAGCACCGCGCCAAGCGGCTCTTCCCATCGGAAAAGCCGCTGGCCGGGCATGCTCGCTCTGACTTCGCTCTGCAAGCCGGGAACCCAAAGGGAACCCGGCTTTTTGATCGCCACGAGAAGGACGAAAGACGGATGAAGCTCACAAACAACAAGGGGTTGCGCGCCGGCGGCGGAATGGCATGGGCTCTGAACCGGATCGGCCTGCTCGCTACGGCGCTGGTGGCTCTGGCTTCGCTGGCCAACGCGCAGGCGGTCGCCACAACGACGGTGCAGGGAACGGTGTATCTGGCCAACGGCCAGCCGGGCGCGGGAACTGTCAACCTGAGCTGGCCGGCCTTCACCACCGCCGCCGGCCAGGCGGTGGCGGCCGGGCAAATGACGGCGACCATCGCGCCCGACGGCTTCTTGAGCGTCAATCTGGCTCCCAACCTGGGCGCCACACCCGCCGGGCTCTACTACACGGCGGTTTACCAGATGAGCGACGGCGCTGCCAGCACCGAGTACTGGGTGATTCCCGCCGCCGCCCAGGCCACCCTGGGCCAGGTGCGCGCGCAATTGATGCCCGCGGCCCAGGCCGTGCAAACCGTAAGCAAGGCCTATGTCGATCAGGCGATCGCGGAGCTGACCGAGAGCCTGCTCACCGCCTCGGGCGGCACGCTCAGCGGTCCGCTCTATTTGAACGGCGATCCCACCCAGCCCTTGCAGGCGGCCGACAAGCACTATGTCGATTCGACCTTCAGCATGGAGGTTCCCATCGCCGGCGGCACCATGACCGGCCCGCTCGCGGTTCCATCCGTCAACGGCGTCGAGTCGCCCGTGGCCGGCACCGCGCAGACCACCCTCCAGGCGGCGATAAACGCGGCCGGAACCACCGGCGCCCTACAGATTCCGCCCGCCTATGCGGGAACCGACACGTTTACCAATCCCAACGGCGTCCATGTCAGCGATCTGCGCCCCAACGCCGCGCAGCAGTCCGAGCGCAGCGTCAAGGAGTTCGGCGCGGTCTGCGACGGCGTCACCGACGACACCAACGCCTTGCAGGCGGCCATCGACTACGCCCAGACCCACCTGGTGGCCCTCACCATCCCCCAGGGAACCTGCAAGACGCACACGCTCGCCTGGCACGGCGAGTCGATCGGCGGGCTGGGCAAGCAGGTCTCGGCGCTGATGGGATTTCCCGGCCAGGATGTGCTCGCCTCGGCCGCCGACAGCGTCAATCTCAGTTACACGCGGATGCACGATCTTACCCTCTATGTGGACCAGAGCGTGGATGTCTCCTGCTCGGCCGCCGCGGGGCGCGCGCCGGCAGGCACGTGCGCGCTCAACCGCCCGCTGGAAAACAACTCCATCTTTTCGCCCGCCGGCAACGGCTTCGCCGGCACGGCCGGAACCGGCGCGGCCGGAACCGGCGCGGCCTGGTCGGTGGGCAACTGCGGCCTGGCTATGCCCGCGGCCACCGGAGCCGGCGGCAACGGCCTGCGCGTGGCCGAAATCGAGAACCTCGAGATCGTCGCCACGGGCGTCGATCCCATGGCCGCGCAGTATCCCGGCGCCCACTCCACCCACACCTGCGGCCTCTATCTGGCGCAGTGGCCGCAGTGGAGCGAATTCCGCAATATCGATATCCGCGGGCTCAATACCGGCGTCGCCATGCCCGCGCTGCCGGTCGCGGTTCCCGCCGGACTGAATGCCGACTCGAACCGCTGGCAGAACGTCACCATCCAGGCCACGCACGGCTTTACGGCGGCGGCCGGCTCCAACAACGTTCTCGACAATCTGGTGGCCATGGCCGGCAACTCCGCCGCCACGGCGGAGCCGCCCACCGGTCTGGTGCTCGACTTTGCCGGCGCGCAACAGGGCTGGACCGTCCGCAATGCCGTGGTCTTGCCGGCGTGGAACCCGGTTCAGCCGCAACTCGCGGTCGCGGCCTCGGGCGGCGCGGTTACCGGCGTCACGGTCGGCTCGGAGCACGGCCTGGGATTCGATCCTTACGGCGTCCAGGTCCCCCTGGCCTTCAGCGGAAGCTGCACGGCCCAGGCCTCGGCCGGCGTCAACAGCGACGGCTCCATCGGCTCGGTCACGGTGGCCGCGGGCGGCGTGGGCTGCTCGGGAACCACAACCGCCAGCATCAACGTCGCTGGAAACTGGGATACCGCCGCGCCCGTCAACCTGATCTCCGGCCAGAACATGACCTTCTTTGCCGGCAACCTGCTCAAGGGCAACGGCGGCTATACGGTGTGGAACGCCGCCTCATCGCAGAGTTACGGCGCCCAGTTGGACGGCGGCGGCGGAACGCTGCCCGGCGGTGGCGCTTACAAGGGCCTGCTGGCCAATAACCCTCCGGGCAGCGTCTATCCGGTGGACCAGTTTCCCGGCGCGGACTTCGGCGCCAAGCTCCAGGCCTGCCTGAATGCCCTCGGCGCGGTCTATGGCGGAAGCTGCGACGCGCGCAACTTCACCGGCGCCCTCTCCATGGGGTCGAATCTGACCATCGCCACCCCCAACGCGACGGTCCTGCTGCCTTGCGCGACGATTGCGACGGCCAATCAGGTGATCGTGACCGCGGGAACCAGAAATGTGTCCCTGCGCGGATGCGCCTTGCGCGGCGCCAGCACGGCCAGCGGCAGCCAGGGCGGCACGGTCTTCCTTTACTCCGGAGCCGGCGCGACGATCCAGGTCGGCGACCCGAGCTATGCCGCCGACACCAACGGCTTCCACCTGGACAACGCGGTCGTCAACACGACGCCCTCCGCCAGCGCAACCGCGCGGGGATTTGCCGCCTACCGCACCCAGGAACTCGACCTCGAAAGCCTCTATTTCCTCGGCAACTCCAACCAGACCGGCATGACCCTCGACGGAACCGGCAACTATACCGGCGGAAGTTTTCTCGACAACCAGTTCGACGGCTTCCAGACGGCGGTGAATGCCATCGGCCATCAGATCTCCAACCCGGCCGCGACCGACTGGATGAACGCCAGCTCCTTCGTGCGGCTGCACATCGATTGCCCGACCACCGCCAGCGGCGGCCAGATCGCCGGAACCTACGGCATCAACCTGCAGCAGGGCGATGGCAATACCTTCACCGGCGGCGATGTGGAGGGATGCTCGACCGCGCTCCATCTGGGCCCCAACGCGCAGAACAACACCATCGTCGGCCTGCGCAACGAGAACTCCACCAACCAGGTGGTCGCCGACGCGGGCAGCGCCTACAACAACTGGATCACCGGCGGCACCATGTTCACCAACCAGTTGACCGACAACGGCACCCGCAACAGCTTTCTCGACACCTTTCACCGCAGCTTCAACGGCCTCAAGGGCGACTGGTACGGCAGCCAGCAGGACGCCACCGTCACCAATCACTACCGCATCGGCATCGGCCTGGGCAACGAGCGCGGGCTGCTCAACCGCTACCAGACCGACTACGGCTATCGCTGGACCATGGGCCTCAGCGACGCCACGGCGGGCGAGCAGTTCTATCAGATTCTCGATGAGCTGAACAACGTCTACCGCATCTCCATCGGCCAGTACAACAACGGCCAGTCCAGCACCAACAACCAGACGGTCATCAACGCGGCCGGCGCCGGCGCCATCGTGCTCAACGGCTCCAACAACTCCGGCACCGGCGGCGTGGTCTTTGGCTCCGGCGGACCCTCCGAGACCACCGTGGCCACCATCAACAACGCCGGCAGCGCGCAATTCCTCGGCACCCTGCAGGTCTCGGGCGCCTCCACCTTCAGCAGCTCCACTACCGTCAAAAACCAGGCCGACGCCGAAATCGACCAGTTCCTCTGGGCCGGCCTGACCGCCAGCCAGAAGGAATCCTTCATCTACAAGGATTGGAACGGCAACAGCCAGTGGTACTTGGTCAAGGACGCCAGCAACAACTGGGCGCTGAACTCGGCCACCGGCGGCCTGGACAGCTTCAAGGCCTACCAGAGCACCAACAGCGGCGACACCTACATCGATGCCTCCAATGCCGCGGGCGTGGTCCGCGTCAACTACGAGACCGGCTCCGGTGCGGGCTTCAACATCTACGGCGGCAACAGCGGCACGCTCTATGCCAGCTTCACCGCGGCCAACGCCATCAAGTTTCCCGGCCTGGCCGCCAGCAGCGGCCATAACTGTGTGCAGATCGACACCTCCGGCTACCTCTCCAATACCGGCTCGGCCTGCGGTTCCGGCTCCGGCTCCGGCGGCAGCGGCACGATCAGTTCGGGAACCGCCGGCCAGATCGCCTCGTACATCGGCAGCGGGACTTCCATCGGCGGCATCAGCACGGTTCCTCTCGCGGCCGGCGGCACGGGCGCCGCTACGGCCGCCGCCGCGCTCGCCAACCTCAACGGCATCTCCTCCACGGCGACGTCCATGCAGACCATGGCCGGCCAACTGGCCTTGCCCGGCGTCCTGCCCGCATCCACTCCCTACGCCGACATCCGTGCCTACGGAGCGGTCCTCGACAACGCCACTCCCATTGACACCGCGCTGGCCAGCGCCATCAATGCCGCGGCCGGTCAAACCAGCGCAACCATCCTGCTGCCCTGCTTCGGCTCCTCGCCCGGCGCCCCCGGCTGCTACCTGCAAAACGGAAATATTCCCCACCCCAACGGCGGCAGCATGGTCCTCAAGATTCAGGGCACGCTGCGCCTGGGAAGCACGCTGGTCACGCCCGATTTGACCGACGTGATTTGCGACGGCGGCGGAACTTCTGCGCAATTTCAGGGAACCGGACCCGCCTGCACCATCGTTGCGCCCACCGTCTACGGCGCCATGGGCACCGCGATTGCATCCACCAACACTCCGGTCAGCTTCACGCCGACGTTTACCGGCGGCTCCATCGCCAACATGCCCGTCAACTCCGCCATCACCGTCGCGGGATACGCAACCTGCAACATCTCCGCGATCTCGTGCAGCAACGGCGTGGTCACGGCCTCGCTCGCGGCATCCTGCCGCATTCCGGCCGGTGTCGGAGCGACTGTTTCGGGCGTTGCCAACAGCGCGTTCAACGGCATGCCGATGATTACCGCGTCGGATTATCCGGCGCAGACGCTCACCTGGCAGCAGCCCGGTTGCAGCGGTTCGAGCACGGGCGGCGTGGTCACGGGCTTCAACGAGGATAGCTTCGAGTCGGTGCGCATCGCCGCCGTCTCCGGCTCGACCGTCACCGCCACGTTTACCCATACTCACAGCGCATCCGATACATGGGGCATGGTGGCCCTTGCCCCCGCCTATAACACTTTTTCTCATCACGGCTTTGAGAACATCAACGTCTCGGGAAACTACGGCGCGGGATTCTGGGGCGAGCACCTGGCTTTCGTCTCGCTCAAGAACATGGCTTTTCAAGGGATTGTCTTTCCCGCGTCGATCCCCGTGGAGATGTCCAGTTCCTGGTGGGTGTCCATCGCGCGCTCCTCGCTGCTGCCGAATCTGACCCATGGCTGCGGCATGAGTTGCAACGTGGTCGGATATCCCTATGGGCTGCGCATGACCGGCCTGGGAAGCTCGCGCAACCCCTCCGGCGATTACTCCGGCTTCACGTTTATAGGCGACAACTCGGTGATCGGCGGCGGCGTCAAGGTGGACACCAACGGTTTGTCGCTTGGCGAATCCGGACCCCGGATCGCCGACACCGTCGTCGAGCAGCCCATCAACAACGCCGTGACCTTCGATCCGCGCTATACCAATGGGATTGTGCTGCCGGTAACCCTCGACCACGTCTTCTTGCAAGACAACTTCATGGGCTACACGCCTGCCTGGGTGGGCAACACCGACCCAGCTCCCGGCCTGGGTTCGGCGATCGTCGACGATCTCAGCACGGTGCTTAGCTCGACGGTCGCGGGAAAATACTACGGCGGCCGTTTGATGGTGAACGGCGTTGACTACTATCAGGGCCTCATCCAGAATCCCATTGGCCGCGCAATGCCTCCCGGCTCGATCGCGGATGGCAGCATCACCAAAACGGAGTTGGACGGCATCGGCGCGGCGATGGGCCCCAGCCTCATTCCCTATGCCACGCAGCCGGTCGCCACGAATCCCTCCTCCTGGACCTGCGCCGGCACGGGCTGTTCGATCGCCACCGGACTCCCCGCGCCCGATGGAACCTTGACGGCCGCGGAGATCGACTCGGGAACCGGGCAGGCCTATGCGACGGTGCTCAATCAAAACACCGGCACAGCGGCGGGGGATTGGTTCCTCTTCGGCGGATGGACGCGGCAAGCTCCGAACAACCCCGCCAACATGACCTCGTGCGGCCCGATCTTCCTCTACAGCTATGGCGCCACGGATGTGTTTGACCAGGGCACGAACCAGCCCTGCTCCTCCAATTTTCAAATGCACCTCTACAACGGCGGGTGGCATTCCGTCGTTGTGGCCACCCGCGTGGTCACGGGAACCTCGTCCGCGCATACGATTCAGCTACGGCTTTCAGGCGGCCAGAACAACGGCACGGGAGTGCAATTCTGGATGCCGTTTCTCCTCTACATTCCCGCCTCGGCCGGAGTGACGACGGATGAAATCGAGCGCTGGCGGCAGCAGTTGATGCACGGCGTGGTCCCGCCTGGAATCCCCGGCGGCGGGGCGCTGCTGGCCATGCACCCGAGTCACAAGCTCGAGTGGGGCAACGATACGGACCTCTATCGCGGCGCCGCGGGAGTGCTCCAGACCGATGGAGCCTTCAATGCCGCTCTCGGCTACCAATGCAACGGCAGCTACGGAAGCAATGGCCAGGTGTTGAGCACCACGGGATCGGGCTGCGCCTGGATCGCGCCGTCGAGCGCGGCTACGGCGTTTTCGGCTCTCCCGGTCACCAGCTACGCGGCGACGCTGGCCACCGGCGGGGCGGCGGTGAGCAATGCCAGTTTGGCGCTCAGCCACTCCTCCGCCACCACGCTCAACGTCTCCGGCCTGGCCAATGGGGCCAGCTTTACCGTGGTTCTCAAACAGGACTCTACCGGAGGAAACACCCTGACGCTGGGAACCGGTTGCACCTGGCTGGCCGGAAGCAACGCGGGCTTTGTCGCCTCCACCACGCCCGCGCTCACGGCGGCGGCCAGCGGCGTCAACATCCTGGCCGCGGTCTACGACGGAACCAACTGCTACTACAACGTGAGGTGATCGTGAAACAGCTCATGGCCGCTTCTCTCTTTGCGTTGGCGCTGGCGGTTGGGCTCTCGCAATTCCTGCCGCCGGCAGTTGTCCACTCACAGACCATGTTCCAGTCGCTCAACTCCCCGACCGGCCTGGTGGGATGGTGGCGTCTCTGCGGCGACACCTCGGCAACCAGCGGCTGCGTCGCCTCCTCCTCCACCGCCGCCTACGACGCCAGCGGCTACGGAAACAACGGAAGCTGGAGCGGGACGCAGACCGGCGCAACCGGCTGGTACTCCGCCGGGAAAGTCGGCCCCTGGGCCGGCGCCTTCGACGGCAGCACGGACTATCTTGCCGTCGCCGATGCAACGATTCTGAAACCGGCCTCGTTTACCGTGTCCGCGTGGATTTACATGACTGCGAACACGACGGCGGCCGTCTACTACCCCATCGGGAAATGCGGTACGGGGGTCTGTAGCAGTGGATGGGCGCTTGGTGTCGCGGGCACATTCCACACCCTCACAGGTTGCAGCGGGGTGACGAACGGCACGCTATACTTGGCCGCTATGGGAAGCGGAAATGTCGTATGCACGACGGCGACGCTCCCGCTGAATACTTGGGTCTTCATTGCCGCAACATACTCCAGCGGAACCGCGAAGTTGTACATCAATGGCTCCTCCCAATCGACAACGGGATCGACCGGCGCCTTCAGTCAGGCAGCGGTGCCGTTTTCAATTGGGATTGCAAACACGTTTTATTTTCCCGGCAGGATCGACGACGTCCGCCTCTACAACCGCGCCCTCTCGGCGGGAGAAATCGCGCAGATGGCGCTGGCGCACGATTAGCTCTCTCCTCGCATTTCGCCTCTCCGGCGCGGCGCGCCTCCCAATCCGCATTGCGGGGCCTGGGCAAGCGCAAACTCGAAGCACGAAGCGGGCGCTTGCGGACGCGGGCGGCCGGCGGCGGCGGGAACGGACCGCCACCATGCGCGCCTCTCCCGGCGCGGCGGAAGGAGCGATCTGTGCAGGGAACCGGTGAAGCCGGCGCGGAGCTGCCGGAGCGGTGGGAAATTTACCCTGGAGAGCTGACTCTGGAGGAGTTGGAGATCTACGGCAGGATTCTGGATGAAAGTCCGACGTTCTTCCGCGGCCGGACGGTGTGCATCGCGATGGCGGAGTTGCTCTTGCTGGTCAGGAGCCGCGAAGGCAAGCCGGAGACGCTGCGGGCCAATGCGGTCCAGAAGGAGTTTGAACGGTGCCGGGGCCGGCGCAATATCGTTCTCAAGGCGCGCCAGATGGGACTCACCACCTGGGCCGCGGCCCGCTTCTTTCTGCGGACCATTACCCATCCGGGCACGCTGACGCTCGAGGTGGCGCATACCCAGGAGGCGGCCGAGGAGATCTTCCGCATCGTCCACCGCTTTCTCGACTGGCTGCCGGAGGAGTTGCGCCAGGGGCCGCTGCGCACCTCGCGGGAGAATGTGCGCCAAATCGCCTTTCCCGAGATCGACTCGCAATACCTGGTCGTCTCCGCGGGCGATCGCAACGCCGGCCGCGGCCTGACGGTGCAGAACCTGCATTGCTCGGAGCTGGCCCGCTGGCCGGGCGACGCCGCCGAAACGCTGGCCGGCCTGCGCGCGGCGCTGGCGCCCGACGCGGAGCTGATTCTGGAGTCCACCCCCAACGGGGTGGGCGGATGCTTTTACGAGGAGTGGCAAAAAGCCGCCGAAACCGGAATGGCGCGCCACTTCTTCCCCTGGTGGATGGAGCCGAGCTACCGGGCCGCGGCGGTGGACGCGTCGAGCCTGACCGAGGAAGAGCGGCAACTGGTCGCGCGCCAGCGCCTCGATCTGGAACAGATTGGCTACCGGCGTCAGGTGCGCGCCGGCTTTCGCGGCCTGGCGCGGCAGGAGTATGCCGAGGACGAGGAGAGCTGCTTTCTGGCCAGCGGCGATGCGGTCTTCGAGCTGGCCGCCGTCGAGGCGCGGCTGGCCGCGGCGCCGGAGCCGGTCCAGCGGCGGCGCAACGGCGAGCTGGAGATTTGGCTGCCTCCGCTCCGCGGCAAGGAGTATCTGGTGGCCGTGGACCCCGCCGGCGGCGGCAGCGAAGGGGACTGCTCGGCGGCCCAGGTGCTGGAGCTGGAGACCGGCCTGCAGTGCGCGGAGTTTGCCGGCCACGTCGGCGGCCTGGAACTGGCGCGCCTGGTCGCGGAGCTGGCCGCGGAGTACAACCGGGCCTGGCTGGCCGTCGAGCGCAACAACCACGGCAGCGGCCTGCTGGCGCTGCTGGAGTCGGTCTGCAAATACCCGCGCATCTACGCGCAGGCGGGCCAGCCGGGCTGGCTGACCACCTCGCTCAGCCGCCCCGCGGCTCTGGGACGCCTGGACGCGGCGCTGGTCGAGCGGCCGGAGTGCTTTCAGAGCCGCCGCCTGCTGGCCGAGTGCAGAAGTTTTGTCCGCCTGCCCGACGGCAGAACCGGAGCGCGCGCCGGCACGCACGACGACCGGGTGATGGCCATGGCCATCGCGCTGGCGGCGCGGGCGGAGTTGCTGGGAAAGCGCAGCTTTTAGCGATCAGCGATCAGCTCTCAGCTCTCAGCTTTCAGTTCTTTGTGCCGGGATCTGCTGTGCGGAATGTGCCAAGGGATTTCCCCTCCATAGCTGAAAGCTGAGGGCTGAAAGCTGTTCTTAGCTTAGAATTCCATGCAGAATCAAAACAGCGGCGGGAGAATGGCCTTGGCGGTTCTGGCGGTGCAGCAAATCCGGCGGATGCGGGGCGGTGCGCAGGGCCAGTTGATGCTGGGCGCCGACGGCCGCGTCTACGTGGTCAAGTTCCAGAACAACCCGCAGCACATCCGGGTGCTGGCCAACGAGTTTCTGGCCTCCCGCCTGGCCTCGGCCGCCGGCCTCGCCGCGCCGGAGACGGAGCTGATCGAGGTCTCCCGCTGGCTGGTGGAGAACACCCCGGAGCTGGAGATGGATCTGGGCCGGACGCGGGTCCGCTGCCAGCCGGGCCTGCAATTCGGCTCGCGCTTTGTCGGCGGCCTCATGCCCGGCCAGGTGGTGGACTTTCTGCCCGAGGAGCAGATGGCCGAGGTGCGGAACCTGGCCGAGTTTGCCGGCATCCTGGCCCTGGACAAGTGGACCGGGAACGCCAACGGGCGCCAGGCGGTCTTCGCGCGCAAACAGCGCGAGCATCGCTACCGCGCGGTCTTCATCGACTACGGTTATTGTTTTCACGCCGGGGAGTGGAAGTTCGAGGATCTGCCCCTGCGCGGGGTCTACTATCGCAACGATGTCTACCGGACCGTCGCCGGCTGGGAGTCCTTCGAGCCCTGGCTGACGCGGCTGGAGACGATGGCGGCGGAGACGGTGTGGGCGGCCGCCAGCCAGATTCCGCCGGAGTGGTATGGCGGCGATTTGTCCCAGATGGAAGCCCTGGTGGAGAAGCTGCTGGCGCGGCGCGGCCGCATCCGGGAGCTGATTCAAGCCTTCCGGGACTCTCCCCGCGCGCCCTTCCCCAATTGGGGAAGAGCGGCGGACAAAAACGCCGTGCAACCCTGGCAAGACGCCCGCTGGGGAGATAGCATGGCGGGAAGGGTGAATTGAGACCAAGCTGTCGGCCTTTCGCGATCCGCTTTCAGATTCAGCCTTGGCGGCTGGGCCACTGCTGGCTGGCAGCCACAAGCGAGGGGCTGAGGCTGAGGCTGAAAGCTGAAAGCTGAGAGCTGAAAGCTGAGAGCTGAGAGCTGAAAGCTGAGAGCTGAAAGCTGAGAGCTGAAAGCTGAGAGCTGAGAGCTGAAAGCTGAAAGCTGAGAGCTGAGAGCTGAAAGCTGAGAGCGTACATCGATGGACAAGGATCAGCAGCGGCGGGCCTGCGAGTTTCGCCTGCTCCGGTATGTGCCGGATGCGGTGCGCAACGAGTTTGTCCATATCGGGGTGATCCTGCGCGAGCCGTCCGGCCCGGAGCCGATTCAGGTCCGCTTTACCCGCGACTGGCGCCGCGTGCGCTGTCTCGATCCGGAGGCCGACATCGCGGTGCTGGAAGGGATGGAGAGCGAGTTGCGCCGCCGCTTCGAGGCCGAGCCCGAGGGCAACCTGATGCGGCTGCTCACCGAGGCGCTTTCGCTGGGCGTGCAGATGACCGAGGCCAAGGCCTACCTGGCCGAAAGCCTTCCCGCTGGCATGGAGGAACTCATGCGGCTGTATGTCGACCCGCCGCCGCGCGAGCGCATTCCGCGGCTGAGCGGCCGGGCCGCCATCCAGGCGCGCATGCGCGCGGAGTTCGAGGGCGCCGGCGTATGGGATCTCTTGCGCAAGCGGATCGCGGCCTCCGAGTACACGCGGCCGGGCGACCCGCTGCGCATCGATCTCGGCTACCGGCCCAACGGCCTGATCCGCATGTTTCACGCGGTCAGCCTGGAGCCGGGCCTGGAGATGGCCAAGGTGCTGGCCTTCTCCGCGGACGGCCTGCGCGCCGGTGTCGAGCGGGTCGAGCACGCCCAGCTCGAGCTGACCGCGGTCATCGAGCCGGCCGCCCGGCTGGGCGCCACCGGCGAGGAGCCGGAGCGGCTCGCCAGCTACCGCTTTGGCGTGGAGACGATGGAGGAGCGCCGGATTCGGGTGCTGACCACCGCCGACCTGGGCCGCGTGGCCGAGACCGCGCGGCGCGAACTGAGGGTTTAGGAAGTAGGAAGTAGGGAGTAGGGAATAGGGAATAGGGAACAGCCAGACACTTCGCTCCATCGACAGAGAAGCCAGTCCCGAGTTCCTCACTCCCTCGTCCCCGACAACGGTATTTCGACAAGCGCGAGGCATGGCCCTTTCCGGGGCTGTGCCTTTTTTGTTTCGGGGCGGCGGGATCTCTGTGCGTTTACAAGACAGCTTCTAGCGAGGAGCGAGCAGCGAGAAGCTCGGAAATAGGGAGGGTCCACGTGAAGGTAGCGGAGCAATTGCGGGAAATGTGGCGGCAGGCGGCAGGCGGCGGCCGCAAGGCGGATTTGCGCGCCGGCGCGGCCGAGGCGGAGCGGAAGACCCTGGCGCTGCCCGCCATCCTCAGCCCGGTCCAGTTTCCGGGCCGTCTCTTGCCCAAGCCGACGCCGGCGAACCTGCGCCGCTTTGCCGAGACGCCGGTGGTGCGCCGGGCGATCAACGTCATCAAGGACCGCATCGCGGCCATGGACTGGCAGGTGCGCGTGCGCCGCGGCGTCCGCCCCTCCGATGTGGCCTTTGCGGCCCGCAAGCTGCGCGCCCTCCGCCGCACCCTCGAAGAGCCCAACCCGGCCGACAGCTTCCGCACCCTCGTCGAACAGGCCATCGAGGACGCCCTCACTGGCGGCTTCGGGGCCATCGAGATGGAGCCCACCGGCGACCCGGAGCGGCCGGCGATGCTGTGGCCCGTCGACGGCGCCTCCATCCGCGTCAACGCCCGCTGGGACGGCCAGGCCGAAACGCCCCGCTATGCCCAGGCGCTGCCCGGCCAGCTCGAGTCCGGCGCCGTCGAGCTGCGCGACAGCCAGTTGATGTATATCCGCATGAATCCGCGCAGCTTTACCCCCTTCGGCCTGGGCCCGCTCGAGGTCGCCTTCGAGACCGTCAACCACTTCCTCAGCGCCCACCGCTTCGCGGGCAAGCTGGCGGCCAACTCCGTGGCCCAGTACGCCCTCTGGCTCAACGAGGCCACGCCCGCCCAGCACGACCGGCTCATCCGCTGGTGGCAGGACGAGATCGAGGGCACCGGCCGCGTCCCCCTGATCTCCACCGAGCAGAAGCCCGAGGTGCTGCGCTTCGCCCAGGGCACCGACGCCGATCTGCGCCTGGCCTGGCAGGAGTTTCTCATCCGCATGGTGGCCAACGCCTTCGGGTTACCCCCACTACTCCTGGGGATGGAAAGCGATGTGAATCGCTCGACCGCCGCGGAGATGACTGACGAGGCCTTCCGCGGCGCCATCTCGCCCCTGGCCGTCCTGCTGGCCGGCCACATCACCCGCGACCTCTTTGCCAAGTGCATCGGCTGGCGGGAGTTCGAGTTCGTCTTCAACGAGCTGAACGCCCGCGACGAGCAGACCGAGCTGGCCGTCCAGGTGCAACTGCTCCAGGCCGGTGTCCTCACGATCGATGAAGTCCGGGCGATGCGGGGTCTGGGGCCGCTGGGCCGGGACGGGACCGTGCAACTGGCGGGCCAGGAGAACGACAGCCTCTAGCTTCTAGCAACCAGCTACCAGCTTTTACCTGTTCGTGCGGCGTCTGGCTGGGTGGGCAAAGGGAAGGCAGGCCAATCGGCAGGGCTTTGGCTTCTCTCCTCCAGACTCTCCTGCACGTCCCGGGAAGCTGTCACACCCGATGAAGCCGGTAATCAGCAGCCAGCGGCTAGTAGTGAAGTTTCAACAGGTTGTCCATTCGATCTGAACGCGAGAAGCTGGTTGTAACGAGCAATCAGTTTTTCCGAGGAGATCGAATGGACTATCACCAGAATGCCCGACTTACCGTCCATAGTCGAGAG
>Ga0326728_10004893_pt1 | contig 38824 bp, 37 predicted proteins | sample MB3enrmetagenome_FD_207602 | JGI IMG/M metagenome (GOLD analysis project Ga0326728, IMG submission 207602) | Lab enriched peat soil microbial communities from McLean, Ithaca, NY, United States - MB31MN | ecosystem: Environmental > Terrestrial > Soil > Wetlands > Peat | place: USA: New York... | reverse complement strand
CATGAAGGACAAAGCTTATCATGTGTTGATCAGGACATGCGGGGTTTTTCTTATAATGTTCGGTGGGTGGTTTCTCTATACGGCAAAAGATTTCTTATACCGGTCTTTGTTTTAAATAATCGGCATCTTTTCGAAAGGCGGAAAACTGCATGGACCAAAAACTCAGACTGGCATTCCATTCCAGGGTGGATAAGGAACCGTTTGCGAGGAAATTCGGTTTGAAGCTGCTGGAAATAGGGGATGGCTACTCGAAAGTGGAAATGAAATTTAATCCGGACATGGAGAACCTGTTCGGCATGGCGCACGGGGGAGCTTTATTCGCCCTTATTGATGAGGCCTTCGAAACTGCCGCCAACTCTCACGGGACCCTTGCGGTTGCTCTCAATATGAACGTTACCTTCATTGATTCCCCCCGGCCGGGAAGCACTCTGAGGGCCGAAGCACGCGAGGTAAGTCTCACGCGGAAAACTGCTTCCTACAACATCGAAGTCCGTGACGACCTGGGGGGGCTGATCGCAAAATGCATGGCCCTGGTTTATCGCAAAGGTCAGGCTTTGCCGTTTGATGATGAAGGAGCCGGGAGCGTGGAATCCATCTAAATCCTCACTGCGAACTCTCCGTGGGCAGCCCCGAATCCTTCCATACGGACCAACCGTTAACAAGCACCTCAACGTGCGAGTACCCTTTGGCGGCAAGCTGTAAAGCGACCTCTTTACTGAGGTGGCAGCTTTGGCCGTCACAATAGGTGATTATGAGAGAATCCGGGGGGACTTGCACCGAAAAATCCGGCAGATACTCATCCAGACTATCCAGTGGTAGATTCAGAGCCCCTCGTATATGGCCTTGATGATATACTTCAGCAGGCCTGGCGTCGACAAAGACGGCGCCGTTCGTAAGAAAAAGCGCGCGCGCTTCCTCGAATTTTATAATCGGTTCCTCGGCCTTTTTATCTCCGCCGGACAATCCCCTGGAAGACAACTCCCGTGTAAACGGCAGCCCTCCGCGCCGGAAATGGTTCACCCCGAGCGAGACAGCCAGAGCTATCAGGATGATCAGGGCCATTTGCCATAAGGCGTCATTCACATTGCGGTTTCGGTGAGCAGTTTTCATAATTCTGAAATCTTGAGAAAAAGTGATCCGGCCTTGAGACCCGGTTGCCTTTGCAATCCTGGCTAACACCCTCCCGCCGCGGAATGGGGCCTGTAGAGACAAAGGGGCTCTTCTGCCAGGTAGTCGCCGGCAATTTCATATGCCCTGGCCCGGCATCCGCCGCAGACTTTGATATATTCGCATTTTCCGCACTTGCCCCGGTAGCTCTTAAGGTCTCTTAGGTTGCGAAAAACCGGCGAATTTTCCCAAATCTGTCTGAATGATTGCTCTTTAACGTTTCCGGAGGCCACCTCCAGATATCCACAGGGTTGCACCTGGCCCACGTGGGATATGAAAACGAAGCTGCTTCCCCCAAGGCAGCCACGCGTAACGGCATCGAGTCCAAAGGTCTGAAAATTTATTTCTCTTCCCTCGGATTTCGCTCTCTCACGCAAAATCCTGTAGTAATGGGGAGCGCAGGTGGCTTTGAGTTGCAATGGCGTCTTGTCTCTTTGCTCGTAGAACCAGTTAAGAGCCTCTTCATATTTCCTGGCGCTTATGGCCTCATTGGCCAGGTTTTTTCCACGTCCCATGGGGACCAGCATGAACATATGGTGAGCAACCGCGCCCAGAGAAACGGCGAGTTCGTGAATCTTGGGGAATTCGTCGATATTTGTGTGAGTTATGGTGGTGTTGATCTGGAAATCCAGTTTTGCCTCTCTTGCTAAAGCAATCCCACGCAGAGCACCCTCAAAGGAGCCGATGACTTTTCGGAATGCGTCATGAGATTCAGCCGTGGCTCCGTCGAGACTCACGCTTATCCGCTGAATGCCTGAACTGATCAGCTTCTGAACGATTTGAGGCGTTAGCAGCGTACCATTGGTCGCCATGGTCATCCGGAACCCCGAATCATTTCCGTACTTAGCCAGATCAAAAACATCGGGGCGAAGCAGCGGTTCTCCTCCGGTCAAAATAATTATGGGCTTTGCAACCTCGGCGATTTCGTCCATTACCCTCTTGCACTCGGCCTCGGTGAGTTCCCCCTCATACGGGTGGTCCTGGGCCGCAGCCCGGCAGTGAATGCAAGCGAGATTGCAGGAGCGGGTAAGCTCCCAGGCCACGAGGCGCAAGTCGGCCCCGAGAGTCGCCCCGGTTTTCTCGCGGTGAAACGCGCCGAGCTTTGTTTCGGGGCTGTTTTTGTGCATTCGATAGTTCCTTTCGATACGTGGAGCCTGTGCTATTTCCTCAACAGCCTGGCGGCATCCTTGGCAAAATAAGTTAATATGAGATCAGCCCCTGCGCGGATGATTGATGTCAGGATTTCCATCATTATCCGGTCGCCGTCGATCCATCCGTTTGCAGCGGCGGCTTTTACCATTGAATATTCACCGCTGACGTTATAAGCGGCAACGGGTCTGTCAAGTTCCAGCTTAACGCGCCTGATTATGTCCAGGTAAGCCAATGCAGGCTTAACCATTACCATGTCTGCGCCCTCCTCGATGTCGAGGGCCACTTCCCTGATCGCTTCCTCCGAGTTACAGACATCCATCTGGTATGCGCGTCGATCTCCGAACTGGGGTGCGGAATCGGCGGCCTCCCGGAAAGGTCCATAGAAGCCGGAGCAATATTTGGCGGAGTATGCAAGAATAGCAGTGTTATCAAATCCGTTTTCGTCCAGCGCGTCTCTGATTGCGGCAACACGGCCGTCCATCATGTCCGACGGGGCGATAACGTCAGCACCCGCTCTGGCATGAGACAGGGCCACCTCGGCGAGTATCTCGAGGGTGGCATCGTTTATCACCTCGCCGCCTTCGATCACTCCGCAGTGACCGTGACTGGTGTACTCGCAAAGACACACATCGGTTATGACCCCAAGTTCCGGCCAGGTGTCCTTTAGCGCGCGTACCGCCTGCTGCACGGCGCCGTTATCATCGCTGGCTCCGCTGCCGCGCTCATCCTTTTGCTCGGGAAGGCCGAACAGAAGGACGCCGGGGATATCGAGTTCGACCGCCGATCGCACTTCTTCGATGAGCCGGTCCACTGAGAACTGGAAAACACCGGGCATTGATTGCACCGGGTTCTTCACTCCATTGCCCGGCATGACAAACAGGGGATATATCATCTGGTCAACGCTTAGCCGGGTTTCTCGGATCATTCGCCGCAGATTCTCACTGCGCCTTAACCTTCTTGGTCTGTAAACCGGGAAATACATCTTGGACCTCACATGAGTGGTTGAAGTGTTTTCGGGTTCGATTATAAACTATTTTGGAAACTTGCCGAACTTTTCACTTGGCTCGACTTTGGCGGCGGCGGCCCATTCAGTCGCATCGACTTTACCGGCCGAAGCGGTGCGTATCTTGGCGACAAGAAGCTCTCCGCCTTTGACGGCTATTCTGAGGCCGTTTAAATCGAGTCCGGTAACCATCCCTGGGGCAGCGCCAATATCCCCGGCAATTTTCCCCGGAACAAAGCGTGCTCCGTAGAAGCGCACCATTTCCCCTCGAAAACCCGCATATGCCCCCGGTTGAGGGTCGCAACCCCTGATGAGATTGTAGATCTGCCGGCCGGGCTTTTTCCAGTCGATGTTTGCAACCCGGTCGTCGCAGGGAGGTTCATAAGTCGCCTCCGAATCGTTCTGTGCAATTCGAGGGGCTTTCCCATCCCTGATGAGTTTCACCGACTCGACTATCGCCGCCACTCCCATCGGAAACAGACGTTCGAAATACAGTGAGCCGGCAGTGTCCTGGTCGCTTATATTGACCTCTTTTTGGATCAGAATCGGGCCGGTGTCGATTCCTTCGTCGGGCCAGAACACGGTTAATCCGGTCTTCTTATCTCCCATCATCAGCGCCCAGTTTATCGCACTTGCCCCGCGGTGCCGCGGAAGGATCGATGGATGATAACATATCGCCCCTTTGTTGGCCGCCTGCAGATAACGACCGGGGACGATGGCGGTTACGAAGGCAAGTACCACCAGATCGGGCTGCAGCCCGGAAAACTCGCTGAAAACCTGGTCGTTCTTGAATGTGACCGGCTCAAAGCACCTTATGGCCTGGGCCATGGCGGCTTCTTTCAGCGGGTCCGGTTTGGCGCCGGGCTTCCCCGGTGGAGTGTATACCGCTGCTACCTCTTCGCCCGTGGCCAATAATGCTTTCAAGGTTGCGGCCCCGAAGGGCGCCTGTCCGATTAAAATAATCCGCATCGGGCTCATCCTCCTGTACTGTCGTCTTCTTGGGCATTCACTCTGGTAAACTTTCTGTCGGATTCCCTCTTTTCAGGTTCCGAACCAAATTGACTATCCTTCGGACCTGGGGAAGTCACAAGTTTGCTGCACCAACTCGGCTGTTCGTGAAACTCCTGACTGCGAATCTCGCAAGACCGTTCGGAACATATGCGACATTCCGGGTCTATGCAGGGTTCGGCGTGGATCATGGCTTCTCCCATACCGGGAAGTTGCGATTTGAGAAGTTGTTCGGCCTCCATGACTTCCCTGTGTGCCTCTTCAAGACTTAGATGCCGGGGAAGGATAAGGTGAAAGTCCATATGGATGAGTCGGCCCGAACGCCATGCGCGCAGACGGTGCACATCTATCCATGCCGGCTTCCTGTTCTGGGCTATGATAGCTGTGATCCGGTCGAGCAGATCAGGGTCGTACGCATCCATGAGGCGTGAAGAAGACTCGAAAACAAGCTTGGCGCCGATGAATAGTATATTTGCCGCCACCAGGCAGGCCACGAGCCCGTCAAGAAAGTACCATCCGGTTTGACGAACCAGCAACAGTCCGATAAGCACGCCGGCGGAGGTGTAAACGTCGGTAAGAATATGCCTGCCGTCCGCCGTTATGGCTGCCGATTGCGTGCGCTTCCCTGTGCGGACAAGGGTCATTCCGAGCCAAAGATTAACGCCCGCTGTTCCTAAAAGTATAAGCAGCCCCAAATCCAGCCTTGGAAGGGTTCTGGGTTCTAAGATGCTCGGCACGGCTTCCCAAAATATTCCTCCAGCCGCGACGGCAATCAAAGCCCCTTCAAAACCTACCGAAAAGAACTCAATTTTCCCGTGCCCGTAAGGATGGCTGGTGTCTGGAGGCTGCGAGGCAACATGTACGCTCCAAAGCGCAAACCCGCTTGCCACCACGTTCATTATCGATTCAAGAGCGTCCGAAAGGATTGCCGATGAACCGGTGAGCCAGAAAGAATAAAACTTTAGTGCAGTCAGAAGCGTGCTTATGGAAACCGCCAAAGCCATCGCCGCAAGCCGCTGCTTGTTCTCTGCTGCTAACGTTGATTCTTGGTCCATGCGCTTTTCCACGAAAAACCCCGGTTTCCGGCATAATGCAAGTCCACTAATGCGCTTATGATTTATAAGCCATTGGAGCCGGACCTACAAGGTGACAAAACCGGTCCGATTAGCAGTGCTACACCCATGATTTTTCTTTGTACTTGAGACGTGCTTCCCTTCGCGCCTTGGCCTCCCTGTTGCGTCTGTGTTCGTCCTCTGTTTCAAGAATCAGGGGTGGGACTCTGGTTGGGCGGCCGTCATGGCCCAGGGCTACATAGGTCAGATAGGCTGCGGCAACTTTCCGGATCTCTCCCGTTCTGAGATTCTCCGCATCCACGCGGACGCCGACCTCCATTGAGGTTCGATTCACCATATTCATGCTTGCTTTGAATGTGACGAGATCCCCGATGAAAATAGGCCGAAGCAAGTCGAGCCTGTCGATCGAGGCGGTCACCACATTGGTGCGGCAATGCCTGACTGCCACCACGCCCGCTGCGGAGTCAATGAGGTTCATTATCACGCCTCCATGAACATTACCGGCTGGATTGGCATCCGGAAGGTTCATCAACCGCGTCATGACCGCTCTGCTCTCCTCGACTCTTTTCCCCTGCATCTCCATTGCTTCTCCAACCTTCCTGCCCATTTTTCAACACGGTGATCCCTTTGCGCCGTTGGCGACCCGCGGCAAAAATAATCTAAGCCGTTGAACTCCTGTCCCGAAAACGAACAGTAAGGACTGAACATGAAGCTTTTCGAATCACCCTGTCGGCGGTACTTCCAAAAAGTACGTGAGCCAGGCCGGTCAAACCGTGAGATCCCATAACCAGCAAGTCCAGGTGTTTTTCTTCGACTACCCTGAGTATCTCTGTTGCCGCGTATCCTGACTCGATGTTGACGTGGTAGGAAAGTCCAGCCGGGAGTTTTTCAACATATTTTTCCTGAATCGATTTCAAGGCTGCTTGTGTAACTTCTTCTATGAACTTCGGATCGTATTCGATGGGCATGTATGTGGCGTGTACAGGCGGAGAAATTGAAAAGCTCACGGTCACGTGTATGATCTCCAGGGAGGCTGTGAACTGGACCGCGAGGTCCTTTGCGACGATAAATGCCTGATCGGCGTTTTCGGAAAAATCAGTGCAGAAACCGATGTTCTTGAAGAGCTTTGCGCTCACGTTTCCCTCCTTTTCAATCTGTTCAGATCTCAATCACCCATATGGCGGAACCGCGGACCAATTTAAGGATCGCGGACGATACTCTGCCAATTAGAAATTCCTTGACCCGGCTCAAACGCCTGCGGCCAAGAACTATTGTCGAGCATTTGTGTTCCATGGCCTTGGCGAAAATGATTTCGGCTATCAAAGCGGATTCAATTCCGTAGGAGCATGTCACCGATTCCGGAGCGAAGCCGCCTTGAACCAGTTTTTCTTTTGCCTCGACAAAGCAGCGGGTCATCTTCTTTTCATCTTCTTCCTTCCAAAAATACCCCGCCAGATCAGGCCTTGCCGAGTGCATCTGTTCGATTCGCTGTACTTCGCCCATTCTCAGTTTGTCGGGGGATTCAGTTGCAAGAATATGGAAGATCACAAATTCGCATGTTTTGGCCCCGCTCAGGACTCTGATCATGTAATCGATTACCTTTGTGCAGCCGGGCATGCAGTCAAGTGCGACAAGGAAGCGTTCCATGGGCCCCCTTTCATATTCTGAAGACTTTGGCCAAAAAAATCCCTGAGTACTCGTTTGGGAAGTTTCCTTCCAGTGGCTTCTGTTATTATTGTATAAGCTTGGCTTTAATTTCAATAGTGAAAGATAGCGCAGTCGATTGATCGGGGCTTTGATCTAATGAAAATGCGGCGTACTCCTCTCGTGGCAATTGTGAGGAACCGCAATTCCGAGTGAACGTCGGCTTTTCTTTAACTCTTCTTTTCATACATATAGTGGCAGTCTAAATATACTGATCCGCCAGTTCATTTATGAGTTTCTCCAGATCGCCATCGGTCTCGGACGCCAGTTCCTTCATCGCCAGTTGTAGTCTCTGGCGCATTACCGGGTCTTGCAGTTCATCAAGCGACCTTAAGGCGCCTCCACGCCGCCCCAGCCGAAACAGGAGTTTCTCCTCCGGAGGAAGCGCCATGTAGTCATCGATCACCGCAATCATCGCTTCTTTGTCTTCCGGCAGCTTGCCGGTGACTTCTTCGAGAAGATTCATGATATGGTCGGATGTGAGCCGGCTGGATATGCCTTCAAGGCTGGAAATGAAGAGGCGTATCTCCATGACCGTTTCGTCGTCCGAAGCCGGTACAAACTGCCCGGCCTGCTTTTCATGGAAAAGCGGGGCGCGTGATGGAATCCTCAGGCTCCTCAACCTGATAAAATGAGGATTTATCGCATTCAGCACTCTCGCGGACTCTCTGGCATGATCTTCGGAAAGCTCTTTGCCCCCGAGTCCGGGCATGAAGTATTCGGAAAGCTCCATGCCCGCCTCTATTACTTTAATTCCCGCTTCGATCTGCTTTTTTGCCGTAACCCCCTTCTTGACGAATTTGAGCACCCGGTCAGATCCGCTCTCCATCCCTATATGTATGCGATCGAGCCCTGCCTGTCGGATTTCTCTGAGTTCCGAAACGCTTTTTTGGGCCAGTGTGCTGCTCCTTGCATAAGAAGTAATTCGCCTTATGCCGGGGACCCTCTCCTTGAGATAGCGGATCGCTTCGGCCAGCATGGGGGCGGGGAGGATAAGGCTGTTGGCATCTTGGATAAAAACGCTTCCCTGCCCCGCATACAGCCAAATCGCGACCTGGCGGCAGCAGTTGTTTAGGCGGGAATCGGAGAGAATTGTCCCCAGAACCTGACGGGTCATTTCCCCTCCGCCTCCCAGGCCCCGGGAAAACGATCTCAAATACTGGATTATTTCCGCTACAGCGTCGATGTCGTGCTTTATCTCGCTGAGCGAGCGTCTACTGAATTCCTTCCCCTTATAGACAGGGCAGAAAGTGCAATTGTTCCATGGGCAGTTTCTGCTGAAACGCAGCAGAAGGCTGGCGGCTTCGCTGGGAGGGCGAATCGGACCTTGCTCGAAAAACAGTTCTCCCGGCCCTGACATGGATGTCGGCTCCTGTAGACTTGTGGTTTGCTGCGCAGCCTGCGCAAATGAATAGGGTTACACTGATGATATTAGGGAATCAGTCGCGGAATGGCAACACCAGTCAAGCTGACAAGGCGGTATTTCACGAGGAAATGAACCGGATTTCACTCTGAGAGTAATATTCGTTATCGAAGCAAAGGCTCGCGGGGGGTGATTCGAAAATCCTGTCCGGGCGTTTACTAAGGCAACTGGAAATGAAGCTGGAAGTGCAACTGCCAACTGGGACCTTCCTCCGATTTTTCCGAGTTATAGTAGGCGCCCAACTGAAGGTTTAAAGGCAGTTCGTCGTAATGAACAACTTTGCCCACACAGGAACCTATTGGAACAATTAAATGTTTGCCACAGCACATTTCCCCTGCGGAGGTGGGAATCGCATTCACATACCACCCCCCGGGCATGGTGTAATTCATGAATGGTTGGACCGCTTTGGAGATGGCATTGAGTTCGGTCGAATCTGAAAAGGGGCATTGATTATTAACCATCACGCCCACGACCAGGGGGCCCTGTACGCTCCCCACCACCAGGGCGGGACTGCTGCTCCATACGCCGTCACCAAGCATGGAACCTGTTGCTGCCGGAAAGGCGGACGTCGAACCCGGGCCTCCAGCCATGGTATTTCCGGAAATAAATAAACCGAAGCCGCCGTGACTGAAAAGGTTTTGAACATCCGGAATGGACGGCGGCAGGTTGAACATTGATCTTTCGGATTGAGTGGTTGACTTCTGCGTCTTTTTCGCAGGTTTTCCCAGGCTTTGCTTTTGCGCAAAAAGATGAGAATTGCTCAGTACGAACGCCAACGCCAGAAGTATGAAAACCCCTGAACGCAACACAGTCGTGTCATACGGGCTCGTAGCTCTCATGGCGATATCTCATTATATTCTGAATGCATTCTAGCATGGACATCTGCGCATCGCAACAAAACCGCACAAAACTATCAGTCAAGAGTGTCGGCCTGAACCCGTTATTTATGCAGATAAAGCCGAGTACATTCCGTATCGGCAACGAAAATACGGCGTGGGGAAGAGATTTACTCTAAGATCTCTCAGAGTGATTGACAAAAAATGAAGAATATGGATAAAAGGACGTGTTAAGTTAGTGATCTATATTCCAGGTGCCCGAAGGGGAGAATAGGGAACCGGGTGAGAATCCCGGGCGGTCCCGCCACTGTAACCGGTAGACCACCTCGTAACCACCGTCGGTCGTCCATTTTTGGCAAGGCAGGCGGGAAGGGAGGTCAGGGCGCTCTAATCCGGAAGCCAGGAGACCTGCCTGGAAGTTCTTGAACACAGCCCCAAAAGGGTGGTGTGAATAGCTCATGGATGATGGAAAAGTCCATGCCGATTTCGGCATGGACTTTTTTTATGGGTCGGGCGGCAGTTGGCAGGACGGTCGAACCCGGCTCAGCGCTTGGCATGATAAATAAAATCAGGAAAGGGACGTAATGACTCAGCTAAGCGAAGCTCTCGATGGAAAAATCACATCGGCAATGAAAGAAGTGGCACGGAAAGAAGGAATTGCGCCGGAACTGGTAAGGCAGGGAGTTGCATCCGGCTCGATCGTCATACCTCGCAACAATCAACGTCGAGGCATGGCCCCGTCGGGCTTCGGGGCGGGTCTGCGAACCAAGGTGAGCGCAAGTGTGGGATTATATGGAAGCGACGCCGGCATCGATGTGGAGCTGCAGAAAATCAAAGCGGCCGTTTCCGCCGGCGCAGACTCGATCATGGATTTAAGCGTCAGCGGGGAAATCGACTCGATGCGCCGTCAAACCCTGGTGTCAACCCCCACACCCGTCGGTACTCTTCCCCTCTATCAGGCCATTGCGGAAGCGGCTGGGAAAAAACGCTCTCCTCTCCACATGACCGTCGATGATCTCTTTGATGTCATTGAACGTCAGGCGGCGGACGGGGTTGACTTTCTGGCCCTGCACTGCGGCACGACCATGGACATTGTGCAAAGGGCAAAAAAGGAAGGCAGAATAGATCCTCTGGTGAGCTATGGCGGCTCGCATCTCATAGGGTGGATGATCTACAACCAGGTGGAAAATCCGCTATACGCGCAATATGACCGCCTCTTGGAGATGGCTCGCAAATATGACGTTACCATCAGCTTAGCGGACGGCATGAGACCGGGGTGCGTGGCCGACTCCCTTGACGGCGCCCAGGTGCATGAACTCGTTATCCTGGGTGAACTGGTGATGCGGGCGAGGGAAGCCGGGGTCCAGATAATGGTGAAAGGCCCCGGCCATGTTCCTTTGAACCATATTGAAGCCACTATTACGCTTCAGAAGAGCCTTTGCAGGGGGGCGCCCTACTTTGTTTTCGGCCCCGTGGCAACGGATATAGGCGCCGGCTATGACCATATAAGCGGCGCCATCGGAGGAGCAATGGCGGCTTGGGCTGGAGCTGATCTTATCTGCTATGTCACTGCCGCCGAGCATATCGGCATCCCTGACGTCGCACAGGTGCGTGAAGGGGTGATCGCCGCTCGTATAGCCGCACATGCAGCGGATCTGGCCAAGGGACTCAATGGAGCCGCAACATGGGATTTGAAACTGTCTCAGGCAAGGAAGGATCTGGACTGGGAAAAACAGATTGCCTTGGCCATAGATCCGCAACGAGCCCGTGAACTCAGAAAAGGGCGAAGCGAGGAATCCTCCACTGCTTGTGCGATGTGCGGCAAATATTGCGCAATGAAAGTGGTGTCCCAGTATTTAGGCGCCTCCGAGCGATCTTGCTGAGAGAAAAGGATAAACTTATGACTCAGGTGCTGGCAGCCCGTGCAGGCAGGATTACTCCCGAAATGGAAATGGTCGCGAACCGGGAGAGTGTTGATATTGAAGTCATACAGACCGGAGTGGCGTCGGGAAAAATTGTCATCCCTAAAAACGTCAAACGAAAAGAATTCAACTGCTGCGGGATCGGGCAGGGTTTGAGGATAAAAGTCAACACTCTGATCGGTACCTCCAGTGACCGGGATAATATCGAGATGGAGGCCCGTAAGCTGGCCGTCGCGCAGGAGGCGGGGGCAGATGCGGTAATGGATTTGAGCACCGGTGGGGATATAGACGGCATGCGGCGGCAAACCTTGGCACAGGCAAATGTTGCGGTCGGCAGCGTGCCCATCTACCAGTGCGGCGTCGAGGCTATTGAGAAGCGCGGTAGCGTAGTGGCCATGACTGAAAAGGATATGTTCGAGGCCGTTGAAAAACAGGCGGAAGAGGGCGTGGACTTTATGGCCATCCACTGTGCACTGAATTTTGACGTAATAAAGCGCCTCAAAATATCCGGGAGGGTTACCGATGTGGTCAGCAGGGGCGGGGCCTTCCTCACCGGCTGGATGTTGCACAACAATAAAGAGAATCCTCTCTATGAGCAGTTTGACCGCCTGCTCGAAATCCTTAAACGATACGATGTAACGCTCAGCCTGGGAGATGCCATTAGACCCGGTTCAACCGCGGACTCCCTGGATGGGGCGCAACTGATGGGGATGATAATCGGCGGTGAGTTAGTGGCCAGGGCTCAAGCCGCCGGAGTGCAAGTAATGGTGGAGGGCCCGGGGCATGTTCCCATGCATCACGTCAGGCCAACCATGCTGTTGCAGAAGCGTTTGTGCAACGGTGCGCCGTATTTTGTCCTGGGAACACTGGCCACTGATATAGCCCCCGGCTACGACCATATAACATCGGCAATCGGCGGGGCCATAGCGGGCGCGGCCGGCGCGGATTTTATCTGCAATGTCACACCTGCCGAGCATCTCGGGCTTCCCACGGAACAGGATGTAAAGGATGGAATCATAGCCGCCCGGATCGCCGCCCACGCCGCAGATCTGGCCCGAGGCAACAAACAGGCTTTGTCCAGGGATTTGCAGATGGCCAAAGCCAGGGTGGCCCTCGATCTGGATCGGCAAATCGGCCTTTCCATCTATCATGAAAAGATCAGCGCAAATGGTGGCAATGGGGATGGCAGTCATAGCTGCGCCGTTTGCGGTCCCCAATGCGCCGCCCAGGTTGCGGCAAAATATTTTGGCATCGCTTAGCAGAAAGGTCGATTTGAATTTTCCCGCTTTGGGTGCTTCAGAGATCGGAGGTAATCGAATGGGATCGGTACTTCAGACGACGGTTGAACAAATTGTGCCTGTGAGCGGCGATTGGCGACTCAGGGCCAGGAGGCACCTGGATAATCTCGCAATCCCCAAGGGAAGCCTGGGGGAGTTGCTGGACCTAGCAGAACAGCTCGCTGCTGTAAAAGAAAGCCTGAAACCCTCCGTCAGGAACAAAACGGTGGTTACCATGGCGGCAGATCATGGCGTTGTTGAGGAGGGGGTGAGCGCCTTCCCGCGGGAGGTTACCGTGCAGATGGTGGCCAACTTCATAGCCGGAGGCGCGGCCATAAATGTAATAGCTGGGGTGGCGGGCGCCCGTGTGGTTGTGGTTGATATGGGGGTCGGCGCCGATTTTGACCGGTCATTTGCAGAAAAGATTCTCTCCCGCAAGGTGGGCTACGGAACGCGCAATATGGCTAAAGGACCGGCAATGAGTCGCGAACAGGCCGTACAGTCTCTCGAAACCGGCATTGAGATTGCCGGCCTGCTGGTTGAAGAAAGGGTCGAGCTTCTTGCTACCGGAGATATGGGCATAGGCAATACGACTCCAAGCAGCGCCATACTTGCAGCCATCTCAGGGCGTTCGGTCCGCGAGGTTACGGGAAGGGGAACGGGAATCAGCGACGATGCTCTTGAGAACAAAGTCAGGGTTATCGAAACCGCGCTGAAGGTAAATGAACCGGACCCCCGTGATCCGGTCGATGTTCTTGCCAAGGTGGGCGGGTTTGAAATTGGCGGCATTGCCGGGCTGATCCTGGGGGCCGCCTGCCACAAGGTGCCCATTTTGGTGGATGGATTCATATCCTCGGCCGGGGCCTTGCTGGCCCGGAAGCTGGCCCCTGCTTCCCTGGACTACATGATCTCGGCCCACCGCTCCGTCGAGTACGGCCACCGGTTCATGTTGGAGGAATTGGGCCTGAAGCCTTTGCTGGAGCTGAATCTCCGGTTGGGAGAAGGCACCGGGGCGGCTCTGGCTATGAACATCGTGGAAGCAGCAGCGCAAGTGATCAATAAGATGCTGACTTTTGAAGATGCCGGAGTGTCCAGGGATTCCGGAGGGACGGGACATGAAAACGTTTCCCTTTCAAAGGCATGATCCTCAGGAAGGTGGTGCGCAATATTTGGAGGATCTGGCCACGGCATACTGGTTCTCGGAAGTGATTTTTACGGCCGTGGAACTGGATGTCTTCTCCATGCTCGATCCTGCCGGAAGCACCGCCGCGCGTATTGCGCAGATGATGGAATTCGACACCCCCGCTGTCGAGCGTTTCCTGGAGGCGCTCTGCGCTCTGGGTCTCGCAACGCGCGGCAATGGCGGGTCGTTTTATAACTCCAGGATCGCCGCGCAGTACCTGGTAAAAGGGAAGGAATGCTACCAGGGAAATTCCATCCAATGGCGCAAAACCATCTCCTCTCCCTGGAAAAGCCTGAAAGACTCTCTTAAATCAGGGGGAAGAGTATATTATCCGGCTCCCGAAAAGACGATGGAGCGCCTCCAACGCTATATCAGTGCAATGGATGATGTAGCCAGGGTTAAGTCTCGCGATATTGGTGCGCTATTCAGGGATATATCGGGAAGAATCCTGGATGTGGGCGCGGGGTCTGGGGCCGTTGCAGCAGAATTCCTGGACCGGTTTTCCGGCACAAAAGCGACTCTGATCGATTTGCCGGATGTCCTGAATTATGCTGCCCGGCTGATGGATCAGAGGGAACTTGCCGAGCGAATTACTTTTTGTCCCGCCAACATTCTGGAGCCCTGGCCTGTTGGTAAGGGAATGTTTGACTTGGTTGTGCTTTCCAATGTCCTCCATGCATATGGGCAAACAGAGGCCATCCATCTTCTCGGTCAAGCCCGGGAATGCCTGAATGCCGGCGGCCTTCTGGTAATCCACGATTTTTTTCAGGAGCACTGTCCCGAAAAAGCCGCTGTGTTTGACTTGAACATGCTGATAAATACTTACAACGGGAAGGTTTTTTCAGCAAAGTGGGTCCGCCGGCACCTCCAGAGCAAAAGCCTCACGGTTTCCGGTCTCTTGCCGCTGGACTCGGATACAGGTCTGATAGTCGCGGCCGGCAAGGCAGAGTGCCTGGCCAGGCTCTGTCTTGATCCGGTTTCCCTTCTTCTGGCCCGGATGAAGGACCTCGGATTTCGGAGCGCTCGTTCTATTGACGTGGATTCTGTTCATGTTGCCGACTGGGCTGGGCAACGCTGCCAGTTTGGGTGCAGTGAATATGGAAGACCCCGATGTCCACCCAATAGTCCTTCCGCTGATGAAACGAGGAAAGTACTCAAGGACTATTCCAGGGCCTTGCTGCTGGAGGGGGAACCTCCGACCGGGAGTTTCCATCTGAAGGCCTTGAAAGCCGAAAAAGAAGCCTTCGCGGCAGGTTTTTACAAATCCTTCATCTACTGGGCCGGTCCGTGCTCGATTTGCAAACAGGGGTGTCCGGACAATGGAGTCTGCCGTAACACGCGGCAGGCTAGGCCTTCTATGGAGTCGGCCGGCATCGATGTTTTCAAGACCGTAAGGCGGGCAGGTTTTTCGCTGCGCCCGCTCAGGAACAAAGATGATTACGTGAAGTATTTTGCTTTGCTCTTGTTGGAGTGATGATGAGAATTTTACTGGTCCAGACCCTCTCTATGGAAGAGGCCTCTCCCGAGAGGGTCTACCCCATAGGGATTGTCCGCCTGGCAGAGCGCCTTGTCGATCATGGTCACATCGTCAGCCTTTTGGATATGAACATGGCTGGTGACCCGTTTGGGTCCTTGAAAGACAGGCTTCTGGATTTTCAGCCCGAACTGGTGGGAGTGTCCCTGCGCAATATCGATCCCCTGGGCAACAGGACCAACTCTCTCATACCCCCTTTCGTCGTGACGGTCCGGATGGTGGCCGCGCTCTCTGCGCAGGCCTGGATTGTGGCCGGCGGCACCGGGTTTTCCCTGTTTCCCGAACGAGTCATGCAGGAGTTGCCCGAAATCGATTACGGCATAGCAGGTGAAGCCGAAAGCTCATTCCCTGCTCTGGTCTTTTCGCTGGGAAACCAACCCCGCCGAAAAGGATCGCCCTTAGATGGCAGGCCCGGCTCAAGGCTTATTCCACCCTCGATAGAGCCGGATTTCGGCCGTCGCCCTCCCCCTGCCCGGCGCCTGCTCGACCCGTCGCCTTACCAGGGAATCAATGGCTATGTTCCCTCCGTTGGGATTGAGTCAAAAAGAGGATGCCCCTACCGTTGCGTCTATTGTGTTTACCCCGGGCTGCAGGGAAGCCGGTTGCGCTGCCGCGCGCCCGCCAGTGTGGTGGATGAAATGGAGACGCTCGAAAAGGAATTCTCCGTTTCCCGTTTTCACTTTACAGACCCGGTTTTAAACATTCCTGACGATCATCTGGAAGAGATCTGCCGTGAAATTCTGCGTAGAAAGCTTAAGGTCCGCTGGAGCGGATTCATCCGGGAAGACCATTTGAATGAGAAAAACGTTATTCTCTTTGAAAAAGCCGGCTGTGAGTGCTTTTTCCTCTCGGCGGACGGCCTTTGCCAGGAAGCCCTGGATATATTGGACAAGGGCCTGAGTGAGTCCCATGTATTGAGGGCTGCAAGCCTTTGCGCGGCAAGTGATGTGGTATGCGTTTACCATTTTATGGTCAATGTCCCCGGCGAAACTCAAAAAACTGTTTCCAAAGGGATGAGCTTTCTGGACCGCCTCTATGATTTGCATGGCAATAAAAAGAACCTGGGTACTATCGTACTCAACAATATCCGTATTCTTCCCGGAACGGCCATGGAAAAGATCGCCCGGCGGCAGGGCGTGATCGGACCCGACACGGATCTGCTCTACCCGGTCTATTATAATCCAAAGCCCTTCGATACCCTGAGATACCAGATGCAAACTCGGCACCTTCAGCAAAACGTGTTCATGTGGCACGAGGTAAAGGGGTGAAGATTCTCCTGATCGAGCATCCCCGTGCCTTCAACCCGCAGCGATGCAATGATATCGCCAATACACCTCTGTCCTCCTGCCTGATCTCCGGATATGCAGCCGGAGTGCTCGCTGACGCCGGACATAATGTGGATATCCTGGAAGCTTACCTTGAGGACCTGTCATATGAGACGGTAAAAGATCGAATCAGCGGTATGAGGCCTGATCTGCTGGGCGTTCACATGGTCTATCAATGGCACATGGACAGGGATCTCTTCAATTTGCTCGAAGAGGTTAAGCAGGGAGGATTGACCAAATATATAACCGCCTATGGCTTTTACCCCAGCTTTTACTTCGAACAGATCCTGCGGGAATGCTCTGCCATTGATTCGGTCATCCTCGGAGAGCCCGAGTTGGTATTTTCCGAACTGGCTGATGCACTGAATAGACATGCCCAATCATTCGATATTCCGGGGCTTGCTCGATTGGATCGGTGCGGCAATATCACCAGCAGCCGGCGTAAGCCGGTCGAAAATCTTGACAGCCTCCCTTTCCCGATGCGTACCGAAGCAATGTTTCGCCTGCCGGAAGTAAACCTGCAGGGAAGCCGCGGGTGTTACGGGCAGTGCACCTTTTGCTGTATCAATCCCTTTTACGCCAACGGCTCCCGGTGGCGCAGCCGAAGTCCGGAAAACATTGTGGCCGAAATCGACCTTCTGATGGCACAAAGGGGTTCAAAGGATTTCTATTTTACCGATCCCAATTTTTTCGGCCCCGGCAGCCGGGGACAAAGGAGAGCGATTTCACTCGCATCGCTCCTGAAAAGCCGCAACATAAGTTTTGGCATCGAGGGCAGGGTGAACGACATTAATGATGAAGCCATTGAACTACTTGTCGAGGCGGGTTTGCGCCACATACTAATCGGGCTTGAAAGCGGGAACGACGTTTCACTCAAAAGATTTAATAAGATGACCACAGTAGCCCGGAATGAAAGGGCAATAAGTATTCTGCGCAAGCACTCGGTCGAGCCGAATATTGGATTTATTATGTTCGAGCCATATTCCTCACTGGAGGATATACGCACGAATCTGGAGTTCCTCCAGCGTAACGGCCTGTTAAACAATCTGCCCGTAACTGCAAACGTGCTGTATCACCACCAGATCGTGTTGAAAGGCTCCCCTGCCTTCCAGATGTTGCGTAGCCAGGGGTTGCTTGAGTTGTCGCCCTCTACGGCCTACGAAGGGACGGCCGCTTTTGTCGATACGCGGGTTGCAAGCCTGGCTGAGCTGATGAGGCAAGTCACCAATTCCCTTTTTTTACGTATGATGGGCATTTGGAGCGAAAGGGAACCGGCGCCGGTGGGAGCAAAAGAAAAATATGCAAAGCTGAACGATCTGCTGGTCGATCTGTTCGAGTTTCACTTGGGCAGGCTTGAAAACGGCAGATTATTGACAAATGAGGAAAAGCTTGCGGAAATCAGTGGAGCTGTGGACAGGATTGGCCGGATATTAGATACTTGAACCCTTGGATGGTAAAGGACCTCGTGTGTTTTCACAGGACAAAATGGGGCAGGTTGTTGAGGCGGCAATGCTCTCAAACAAAAAAGCGGTTGCGCCTTGTGGGCGCAACCGCCGCTGATGCTTGTCGATCCGACCGAGATTTATTTCCAGAGCGGCATTACCATACGAAGAACGAGCCATGAGCCGCCGACATCGTTGTTGAAATAAACCGGGAAATTGTAAATGAACTGCATACTGATCGGGCCGAAGTTGTAGCCGACGATCGGGCCGACGGTCCATGCATTGGCCTTCGAGTCAGCAATGGTGTTGCCAAACTGGCTGTCGCACGTAGTCTGAGTCTCCTGACCGGCGCCAACGCCGAAGGTCCATTTGCCCCATGTATAGGTGGCCGTATAATCAATTGCAAGCTGCTGGCCGGACTGATAATCGGTGCCGCTATCCTTGGTCTGGAAAGCATAATGGAAGTCCGCGCTGAGGTTCCAGCCTGCATGGAGCCAGCTGATTCCAAGTGTGGGCTCAAAGGTGTAGGTGCCGTTGCCCGACGGAGCGAAAGCTCCCCCGCCAAGAGTACCCTTTGTCGCAGGACTGCTGGTGGGGTCATTTAGGGCGACACCGAGACCGGTCTTGACGTGGAAATCACAGGGGAGTTTCCAGGACAATTCGTAGGGTACCAGAACAGTATTGAAATTGCCCCACTGAGCGCCGGTTTGGTAGCCTTTTGCTGCGTTGCCTACTCTCAGGTTCGTGTAATCGAACGGCTGAACTATGGCCATACCATAGTCAGCGCCAAGGAACTTCCATCCCGGGACCCACAACAGAACGGGAACATCGACGTATGCGAACAACTTGATGTCCTGGTTTACGTGTCCGCTCGGAGCGCCAAATGTCCCCCCAAAGCCTTTGTAGGACGGTGCAATTTGGGAATCGTTAATGAAATAAACGCCTGGAGGCGGCAGTGCCCCGGCGGCCAATCCTTCGTTTATACCACGTAAGTGCGGATCCCACAGCTCCGTTGCGAAAGCGGGGACGACCAACATCGCAGCCGCTGCAACTACAAACAGTGCCAAAATAAATTTCTTCATTTTTCCCCCTCAATTGTGAATCAAAGTGCAACGTTCAACAAAGAGCAGCACACCCTATGCCCCTAATAACTGCTCACTATCCCGTGCAATGGTCAACCGTTCTGACCTCGACCTCCTTTCATGTCCAGACCTCGGCCCGACTGTTGTCGAATTCAAGGATCGATAGAGCCGACTTGAAAAGAGGGCATCATGACGGTACCCTTGCGACAGCGGCGCTGACAAGCCGCCAGCATGCCGGATCAGCAAGCAAGATTGTTTGCTGTTGCCCCGACGCTTTTGAGGATTCGCAATCCTGGGGAGAAACAGGAACAATCCCGTTAACCGGAATGACGTACCATGTCACGCTATTTATCCAAAATACATTTTTGAGTCGGATTGTACCCGGCGAGCTTGTTGAACCGCCCCACTGCGAGCAACACCATACAGTTTTGTAACCGGATATGCAAGCGATAAGTTATGACGACGTAAGTAGTGCTTTTTCCGCTATATGCCAGTTCCCCAATTTAATGGCCTCTTCCCGCCTGTCATTTCAGGCGGGCAAGGGAAGCCCAGCCCTGGGAGCATAGACCACGAAATTAAGGGCTTGTCCGTAGATAGGCCTTTTAGGGACCGCGCCGGATTTTGAGACCGATTTTGGTCGCGACGATTAAGCAAAACCGCAGGCGTAGCTGCCCTGCGTTGAGGATTTTGCGATTGAGGAGCGGCCGAAGCGATCCAAAAGCCGGATGTGGGCACAAAGGATTTATTTACGGACAAGCCCTTAGCCTGGGCTAACGCTGATTTCACGAAGGACAGGCTCACAGCTCCATTTGACGCAGAAATACCTCATCGTGGAGTACTGCAGCCAATCCGTTGTTTATGTTAGCGAAGTTGTCCTATTCGCGAAAACTGGATACAAGTCGGTCAGGCCGCCCCTTAAACCGCCTGCAAACGTGCTCGGCGTCGATGTCTTTGATGGTTATCACTGCCTAAATTGAAATGAATGCTATCAGAAGACATGGACAAATCTGAGACCGGCAATACCTTATCTGTATAGTGCATTGGCCAAAAAGTGTGAAATAAACGGAAGGAGGTAAACATGAAGTTCAAATCAGCTTTGATCGTGGCGACTCTCGCCCTTGCCTTGCTCATAACTGTTGGACCAACGAGGGCTGAGGCGCAGTGTTGCTTGGGTAATGTTGGTAATGTCCTTGCCGCGCCTTTCGTGGCAGCAGGGGCTGTAGTCGTAGGAGCGGTGGAGGTGACTGCCGCGGTAGTGTCGGCTCCATTCACTGCTTTAAGTTGCGGCAGTTGCGGCGTAGCATTTTGTAATCCGTGTAACTTTAACCTTTGTAGCTGCAATCCGTGCGGCACTCCCAGCGCTGTAAGGATTTCAGCCGATAACGGTCGATCCTGAGCAATTTTTCGTATGCTCGATCGTGATATGATCTCAACTTAAACTCCAGACCAATGGGCCCGGTCAGTCTTTGCCGGGCCCAACCTGGGAATGGGCGTCTCTGGGTCAGAATCGTTCCAGGCATTTAATAGTTCTTCAAAAATAATTTTGCATTGCTATTAGGTAATGAATAACACGATGCATGCATTTTCGGTGACTAAGATTCAGGTCTTAGCAAAATAAAAGGCAAGTGCCGATTACACTTGCCTCTTCAAATTGCGCATCCATAATTCGTGTTGATTATTGGGCCTGGTTCATTCCAATTCCGCCAAAGGGTCCCATTAAGGTCAGACCTGAAAAGAACGCTAATACTTTATGCGATCCGACGAAAATAATATCTCTATCTTTGACCTCAATATTATGACCGGAGTTTTCCTGAAGATCATCTAGGCTTAATTTGACGATGTCGGGCTTTCCGCCGTCTCCTTTGGACCTGACCAGAGTGATGGCGTCTTTATCGGCAACGGTTTTAATGCCGCCTGCTGCAATAATAGCTTCGGAGATATTCATCTTTTTCTTAATCAAGTAGTTTCCAGGTTTGCGGACCGCGCCGTCGACGTAGACCATCCCGGCATCGGGCACATAGAGGACATCTCCGCTCTTGATTTCAATGTTGGCCTTTTCTCCGCCTTCCATGACTATCGAATCGAGATCGACGATAATCGTTTGCGATTGATCGGAATCCCTGGAGCCTCTTCGGATCTGGACCATTTTGCCGGCATTATCCGTAAGACCCTCTCCCAAGGACATGGCCTCAAAAAGGTTCTGGCGGGACAGATAGGGGAAGGTCCCGGTCTTCTTAAAGGCGCCCATGAGGGTGATTTTGCCTGATACCTGCTCCTTCACGAATATGTTCACGTGAGGGTTCCGTAAATACTTCTCCCGGTAAAGGTTTTCGATCTTTTGTTCCGCCTCTCGTGTCGTAAGATCTTTGACCTCCACGGCCCCGATAAGCGGAAGAGACAGGAAACCCCGGGCGCCGACCCTTCCTTCGGTTTTGAGATCCTGAGTCTCAAAGACAGTGACCTGGAGAAGGTCCCCTTCTCCAATAACATAGTCTTTTAGAGTAGGAGCGCTTTTTACGGAAGCAAAGAGCCTCTCGTTTATCGCCTTTATTTCCTGTTTTGAGCCCTTTTCCTGGGTCAGAACGTCCTCAAGGGTCGCATTTGGCTTGGGTGCTGCGCTGGCGCACGCGAACATTGAACCGGCAAAAAGGAGAACAACCCCATAAAAACACAAGTACCTGGCAGCCCTTTTCATTGTCGCTCCTCGACAGGGAAGCGGCGTCTTCAGACTGGAGGCGCCGGCCCTTTCTTGCTACAGTCTCTACTACTATTGCGCGCTGTGGTTTTGGTTCGCGACTCCAACGCCCGCCCCCGCCCCTATGCCGGCTGCCGTTGCTGCTACGGCGCCCGCGGCGGCCATGGGACTCCCGCCCGCGCCGGCCGCGGCGCCCCCGGCCACGGAACTCGCGCCCGCGCCTCCGATGGCGCCCGGCGCCACCAAGGCCAGTTTATCTTTGTCATATGCGAATTCGAGGGTGTCGTCACTGAGCACTTTTACGTGGCCTCTCGTATCTGCTTTGGCGGTGAGGGTCCATGTCTTCCCTGCGTGCGTGACCTTCATTGTTTGATCTTTGCTCAATGTAAAGGTCGCCCCGCCGGTATCTAGTTTCAAATTATTGCCATCGATTGTGCACTGGGCTCCTTTGTCCGGCATTATTTCGGCTCCGACAATTCCCGATAGAGAGACTAAGAACGCCACCACAAAAATCTGTGCCACCAGCCTCTTGATCTTCATTGTTCTTCCTTCCCCTTTGTAAGTAGTTAAACGCATTATCCGATTGCGCGGATCAATAGGCAAGATCCAAAATAAATTTAACTTTCCCTGAAAACCGCCTCCGGGTATATAAAACGAGACTTGTATCCAAATCAATGAATACAGGCGAAATTGTTTCTCAAGTTAATGGAAGTATTCGATGGAGAGTCCGAATTGGTTCTGCTGGTCAGAAAGCTTCTCGCAATTGTCTTACTGGTCCTGTCGAGCTGTCTCCTATGGTATTCAATATGCACATATAAAATTTACGGACACCTGAGCCTCGGAGAGTTTTCCGCTCAATTTTTCCCGAAAGCCCGGATCTCAGAGGGCAATTCCAGGTACCTTGCCCTCGACTACCCGGGAGCTGCCGAATTCTACAGGAAGGCGGTTTTTTCAAGTCCCTGCTTCCTAGACGCATGGATTGGGTTGGTTCGAACCTTTATCGCTGAAGGCAAGCTCGACGAATCCCGAAAAATTTTGAAAATCATCGCCCCGACTCTCACTTCAATCAGCACCTGGAAGTGGCAGGAATTGCTCATTGCCTACGATCTTTCCGATGAGCACTATTTCGAGCAGAGCTTAAACTACATCCTTTCGTATCTTCCCAATCGGCTGAAGGACGCGTGTATTGAAGCCTCACGATTCTGGGGAGATTGGGAAGTGGTTATCCCTCATATTCTGCCCTGTAACCGCCAGCCGTTCTTAAATATACTCGTCGACCAGAAACAGCCTGAGGCGGCGTTTGCACTGTTCAAAATCATCGAAAACGACGGCCCGCGGTTGAAGGAAGAAGACCAGCTTCAACTCTGCGATTTTTTGATCTCGAGTGACCGGCTAAAGGAAGCTAAAACCGTGTGGCGACACTTGAGAAAGGTAGACGCTCCCCTCATTGATGACGGGTCGTTTGAAAAAGCTCCTCTTAACACGGCTTTTGGCTGGAGATTTAGAGATAATCCCGATGTGCTCCTGGAGCGCGAAACCGGTTCCTCCTGTTCGGGAAGCTCCTGTTTGCACGTTCATTTCAAAGGGGCGACCAATGTCGGCTGCGACCTGGTGCATCAGGTTGTCCCAGTGAAGCCGGACACCTCTTATTGCCTTAGCTTTTTGCGCAGAAGCAGCAATCTGACAACGGACAGCGGCGTTTTCCTTGCGGTTAAAGGGTTCAACAGGGACAAGCCCAGCGTTGCAAGCGAACCGGTACTGGGTAATTCCCCCTGGAAAGAGGAGAAAATCGAGTTTACCGCGCCGGCCGGGTGTGAGGCCGTTGTGCTGTATGTTCGCAGGAATGAGAGCCTTAAGATGGACAACAAGATTTCAGGGGACTACTGGCTTTGTTCCTTGCAACTGCGGGCGCTCGGATCGCCTGCCGAATAGATATCCGGCAAACGGCTCAAAATCATTCACCGTAAAGAAGCTGAGAACGCTGAGAAAAGATTCCGCCTTTTGGAGTTGTGCGCGGAATCGCGCCGGCCAAACCGCCCTGAATCGCGGGGGTGTTCTGTTGGCTTGGCCTGTTCACGTGTAACCGCCTCATTACATCCAATCGCCGGTTTTTCCCACGGACCCATCAGCACCAGCAATGTGACGAAATAGAGCTGGTTTGCCGGAATCTGCCAGTTGAACTCCACCAATATATGTGAAAGAAAAGTTGCACTGCCGGCCAGCGCCCCCACTCTGATGAGGTTTGAGGTTTCCATCGCCCTTTGTTCCCTCGCGCCGGGGCTCAGCCCGTTTCTTTCCGAATCTCCACTATGGGCGAATGACCTGTTGCTGATCCTCACCAGTCGACCTGCCGAAACAACCCAGTAACCCCAGACCAGGGAAAAAAGAAGAAGGCTGAACGGCAGACCCCATTCAGCCGCAATTTCAAGGTAATCGTTATGCGCATGTCCGACCTGAAGCAGGTCCGTGTCGAATATCTGGTAAAGAAATATAACCGGTGGGTAAGTCCCGGCGCCCGTGCCTGTCAACCAATGGTCGCAGATGAGCCTCCAGGTGTATTGCCAGAAAATGAATCTGCCGGGAGCGTCATGTCCGATTTCGGTAAAACGTCTGGCGATCCCTTCCAGACCGATGACGGAGCCGTAAGCCAGGATTATCGCCCAACAACCGATTAGAACGGGTATTATCGATTTTCTGCGTCTTACGCCCAAAAGAGCCAGCACCGTCGTCCCTATCACCATGCAGATTATTCCGCCTCGCGATCTGGAGAGAACAATACCCAACAGGATTATGCCGGTGAGAAAAACGAAAAATAAGCGCTTTTCCCGTGCCTTCCGCAATCTCTCCCTGTCACTGTATGAGCCGGTTACCCGCGGCCCGTGTGTTGCCTTTTTATCGACCGGTCCCTGAAGCCAGGCCAGCAGCAGGGGCCAGATCATGCCGAGAAACGCCGAGTAATGGTTGCGACTTGCAAAAGTGCCGGTGGCGCCCTCGGTGAATCCGAGCCCCATTGAAGGGACCATGGCCTGGATAATTCCATAGAGCGCTTCCAAACCCGCAACTGAAAAAAGGACCATCAGAAACCTGTCCGGGTCTATTGTCCCGTCGCGCATTGAACGATGGAGAATCAGGGCGAAAAGGGCGAGCGTCAGGAGCCACAACCCGTTCATAAAAGTATCGACGGGCACATACGAAATGCAGGCCCACTTGTGAGACATGCCGGTCGCTTCGAAGGACCGGTGCAGCCACTCTGCTCTTTGAGGGCTGAGCGCCGATACCAGCGGCAGAGGTAAGGGGACCACCTGTAGAAAAGGATATGCCAAAATAACAAGCAGCAGGGAGCGGGAAGCCGGGAGCGGGAAGCGAGGGGTGGCATGTGATAAAATTCCGCCGCCAGGCTCCGTGGAAATCAGGATATAGAATGCGAAAGCCGCCAGAAAGACGGAAGCCGCAAAGCTCCACAGGAAAGGCCTGGCGCTCCCCAAAATCAGGGGAAGCGACAGAATCGGCCAATAGATAAGGAAGCGAGCGAGTCTGCGGCTAAGTAAGGGATTGTTCACGGGGGGGCTTTGTTGCGCCAATCTTCAATACAGGTTTATGACTAAACGCCAACAAACAAGAATTGCGAATACGATCACCAAAACCAAAATCGCAATATCTCGTTTCGAATATGACGAATGCTTGCCGTTCACCTTGAATTGAAACCTGTCATAGATGCGCAGGTAATAAGCTTTGCATTTCGAGCAGCTATAGTACTTCGAAGAAGAGATCCAGGTCATCCACGGCTCGCGGTGTATTCGACTCAGATATCCATTCTTACAGGCCGGACAGATTTTCCTTGAGTGTTCAGTGGTAACGTTTGTGTTCTCGTTATCCATTTTGAACATCTTTGAATTCATGAATCGGTAATGGATCGAAGATACGCTGCTTTCAGTTTTCCGTTTGGGGCCGGCGGGTTGGGAAAGCCTCGGGTGATTGAGGAAGAACTTGCTTTCCGTCCTCGCTGATCGGTCTTGCCATCCTCAAGCGACTCGGCATGTGCTTAGCGTTCTATTCAATGTCGTTTGGGCGGGCTTAGAGGAATTGTTGCCATCATCGGGACTCCGCGCGATTGACATTGCCACCCCCGAACAACATCTGCTCCACATGGGCGCAGATTATATGCCCCACGGTGATATGACACTCCTGCACTCTTGCTGTGACCGGGGAAGGAGGGTGGAGAATGATGTCGGACCAGAGGTCCATCTCCGTCTGGGAAGGGCCTGAGAAACCTAGCGTAGTAATCCCGTTCTCCCTGGCATACTTGAGCGCCTCGATCACGTTCCGGGACCTGCCGCTGGTGCTTATGCCCAGGGCGATGTCCCCGGGTTGAGACAGGGCTCGCAGTTGCTTTGCGAAAACGTCTTCGAAGCTATAATCATTGGCTATACTCGTCAAAACCGATGTATCGACGGTCAGTGCCATAGCAGGCAAAGGACGCCGTTCCATTTGAAAGCGATTTACGAACTCGGCCGCAAGATGCTGGGCGTCGGCTGCGCTTCCGCCGTTGCCAAAAAGAAAGAGCCGGTGTCCGGCAATGAAAGCCCGGCTGATCATATCTGCCATGTCTACAATGATTTCCTTAGACGTCTTGCAGAGTTCCTGCTTTGCCTGGATGCTTTCCTGGATCATTCGCTCCGTGGCGATTAAGAATTGTTCTTTAGGGATCATTTTCATCCATTGTCCTCATGTGACGCATATTCGAGAACCAGTGCCGTATCGAAGATGCAATTTTTTAATACTTTGGATCACTCTATCCAGATCATTTTCGGTCATCTGATACCGGAAGGCAGACATAGGCCTCTTCAAAAGAGGCGCGTGTCGCCCCCCGGAAGTCTGCCAGGCGTTACGATCCCGTCCCGCAACGAACGGTGTGGAGGACCAAGGCTAACAGGGCGAGCGTCAGAATCCACGCCCCGTTCATAAAAGTACCACCGAGCACGTAGGAAAGGCTGGCCCACAATCGGAACATGCCTGTCGCCTCATAGGACCTGCGCAGCCATTCGGCCCTTTGAGGGCTGAGAGCGGCAGCGGCAAGGGAACTGCCTGAAAGAATGGATAGGCAACGATGAGGAGAAGCAGGAAGCGGAGCTGAAGACGGAGAACGGAGTAGAGGGAACGCAAACGTAGCCGGAAAAACGCACACAATAAAGCTCCACAGGAAGGGCCTGGCGCTTCCCGGAATCAGAGGCGCTATCAGGATTGGCCGGCAGACTAAAAAACATTTAAGCCTTTGGAGTAATCTGGCGTTTAGACCGGCTGCCGAGTCACGCTTCTGGAGAATCGTCGCACTAAAAGAGCTATTGCTGCGGAACATTTTCATAAAGGCTAATAACGATCCGATAGCAAACGTAGACCGTTGCGATTATCGCAAGAGCAATGAGGACCAGTTCCCTGCCGCCTTTCTTGCCTCTGCCGCCGGCCTTCTTTATTCTTAGCTGTAAGGAGTCGAAGAGGAAAAGGAAATTGGCCCTGCATTTTGAACAACTGTAGTATTTCGAGGATGGGACCCAAGCCATCCACCTCCCGCGCTTTGTGCGTCTCAAAACCCCGCTTTTACAAGCCGGGCAGGTCCTGACCTGATGATGGGCCGTAGCGTCCTTAATCTGTTCTTTTTCCATTTAAAGGGCCCTTCTAAAAATTCCCCTCAGTTACGCTTGGCGCTATGCTGAGCATCTGAGGAATGAGCTACCTTTACCACACACACCCATCCTTGATCGGGCGGAAAGAGAAAAGCCTTTCGTACTAACATTCTGGCAACAATAACTATGCTAAAATGAATGACATTCTGTCATAAAAAGAGAGGTCATCATGATCTGGGCCATATTCGAGACAGGGTTTATCCTGGGTGCCTCCGCTGGCATTCTGTTGTTGGGTGTCGTAAAAGGCCTGGCTGGAAGGGGGGCCGACCCGCGAAACCAATGTCGATGGGGCCTGCGGCAATCCATGAGGCGTCGGGACCAAGAGTTCTCCCACAATTTTCAGGTACGCCGGCTACTGATTCAAGCAGATGAGAGGCCCTAAGGGCAGTTTTCATAACTCCATATTCCTAACTCTTTCGTCCCCTTACAAGCTTACTATAAGCTTAGTTTTTCCAGCTTTTCGCACGCTGCGTCCAGGACCGGATCCCTTTTAACAAACAAAACCACGCGATATTTTTACTTACACCGTTATTATAAAAGAGCCTCGCCGGGCACACAGGCAACGCCGATTCAACAGGCAAGATTGTCTCTTGCGCCATTACGCAACCCGTGCATCTATGCAGGTGATTTTGATTTCAGCCTATGACCCGTATGCCTCTCCAGAGATGATCGCAAGTGGAATGAGAGGCCGGCAAACACGATAAAAGAGAGAACAAGCAATGCAAAGACTGCCGGGACACCAAAGGGCCTGGCCAGCATGGCGCTCACGCCGACCACAAACTGGATAAACCCAAAACCGAGCGATACCTTCCAGTGATCAATTCCTTTCTCGTTTGCCAGGATCTGGTATATGTGACGACGATGAGGTTGCGTTAAGCTCTCATTTCTCTTCAGACGTACGGCAATCGTGGTCAACTCGTCAGCATAGAAGGGGAACAGAAAGGATGCCATGCACAGAAAATCCAAAAGCCTGTGAGATGCCAGGTAAATCAGCCCGGAAAATACTGCGCCAAGCAGAATGCTGCCGATGTCACCCATAAACACTTTGGCCTTAGGCATGTTGAGAGGCAGAAAGCCAAGGCAGGAACACGCCATGCACAGTGACAGATTGGCTAGCCTGACCTGTCCCTCGTGGCTGTAGATGTAAAAAGCCAGCAATGAAAAGCCAACCACGCCGGTCATGCCGGCAACTCCGTCAATTCCATCCATAAAGTTGTAGAAGTTTGCCGTACCCACGATGAAAATGAGCCAGAGAAGCATCAGGAGTGGACTCAGGTAAATATTGGATGTCGGCTGCCAGGTTCCCAAAATAAACACACCCGCCAGGCATAATTGGGCAAACAACCGAGTACGGGCGCTCATTTCAACCCGATCACCGTAGCCGGTTATTAAGGCCAGGGTACTCATAGTGCCCCAAAACCATGAGGATATGCCCGATATTATGCAAACAAAAGAGAAGGCAGCAAGGATGCCAACACCGCCGCCTTTCGGCGTTGGCCTTAGGTGAGAACTGCGTGCGTTCGGGCAGTCAATCGCGAACAGCTTTCCGGCAAATCGGGCAACTAGCCATGCGCCGAAGACGCTTAACGCAAAACTGGAAAGGTAAAGCTCAGGAGCCAAATTTTCTTTCGAGTCTTTGGATGATCATAATTACGAGCAGGATAGTACCGGTGGTCTTGCGCTTTTGGCACGCCGATACCAGTCAACCTGCCGCTTCAAGCCTTCCGTCAGGTGAGTTTCAATCCGAAAATTATATTTATCTTCGAACAGGTGCGTATCATAAGCGTCTTCGGCAAGCCATTTCAATACCGTTGAGTGTAGCTGATTCAGCCTTTGGCTCGATCTCTTTTTCAGAAGGGAGGTCGCTCGCAATGCCAACGACGCCGGGATCATCCCCGGCAGAGGTTTTTTCCCAAGTGCTGCCGCAAGTCCGCCAACGATCTCTCTCATCGTATATGGAGGAGCAGATACGTTGAAGATGTTGATTCCAGGGGCAGGATGCGATGCGACCATCAGGCACGCTCGAGCAGCATCCCCCTTATACAGTAGACTCTTGCGATTTAATCCTCGTCCCAACCAGATAAAACACCCTTTATCTATCCAGCTAATAAGGTGGTTAATATTTCCTGGATCACCTTCGCCATAAAGAGTGCTAAGCCGCAGAATACTTATAGCCATTCCAGAAGATTTGGCCAATTCCAACACTTTCTGCTCGGAATTATACCTTGACTCAGCATAAGGTCCCACCGGTCTGCATGGATCATCTTCCTTGCATATCCCGTCTGTGAATGGGCCATACACGGAGACCGAACTAATAAGAATAAAATGTTGGGCTCCAAGATCCGCTGCGGCACGCATGACGTTGGCAGACCCTGTCACATTTACCTGTTGGAGACGATCGGCTGGTTCATCAGCAGAAAAGGTGTGCGCGAGACCAGCCGCATGAATGATAGTGTGGCTACCCTTCATGGCGTTCGCCAGTTGCGCCGGATTAAGAATATCAGCCTGGTAATATTCAATACTGGCATCTGAATAAATCTTTCGGCGTCCGGTGGCGCGGACGTGAAAACCGGCAGCAGATAGGTGGCGGACGACTTCAGCGCCCAAAAAACCGGTGGCGCCTACTACCAGGACTGTTTCTGTGCTCATTTTAGTGTTAATCCACTTGGTCAGGAGAGTGACCGCACAAGGTCAAGATAGGCCTGGCTAATGGACTCAAATGAGTATTTTGTTTCAACGGCCTTTCGCGCACGCTTTCCCATTGCAGCCAAAAGCTCGGGACTATTCCTCGCTTCGCAAATTACGCTGCACAACCTGTCGACATCTCCCGGCTCGACGGTCCAGCCAATGTCCTCTTCGCTGATGACCTGTGCCAGTTCTGAATTCGCATCGGCCATGGCAATGATTGGTTTGCCGGCCGCCATGATATTATACATACGGCTTGGTACGGAAACTCCAGCCATTCCCTTCACAAAGGAAATGATCGCGACATCGCAGGCATTAAGCGAAATAGGGAGATCGGATCGAGGACGATAGTCAATTATGGTTATATTCGTAAGGTCCTTTTCTTTGGCCGCTTGCTCAAGCCATGCTTTTTTGCCTCCGAAACCTATGAACAAAAAGTGCACGGTGGGGTCGTCCCGAAACTGCTCCGCACACATTGCCAGATGTTCGATTCCGTGAGTGCGTCCAATATTTCCCGAGAATTGAATCACAAATTTTTGAGTCAATCCTAACTGGCTGAGCAAAGAATTGCTCTCGCGTTTAACCGGCGTTATCAAGTCTAAATCGGCCCAGTTTGGGATAATTATAACGCGTCGATCACCGGCAGGGAGCTTGAGTTGTGCAATTGATGCCATATCACGGCCAAGCACAACGATACGATACATTTGGCCGTAAAGGCCCCTTGTGATCCATTCAATTGTCCTTGTGAACACCGAATTTCTTTGAGAGGTGCCGGTAGCGACCAATACCTCGGGATAAATGTCATGGACGTTTAAAATACATTTTGCCTTGCGCAAATGACAAGCCAATAACACAACCAGTGGAATCGTAGGAGGATTTGTGACCACCAGCACATAGTCACCGGCACGAAAGCGCTTGATGGCGTTCAAAAGGACGGAAAGGGTAAAAGTGACCATGTTGAGCATACGCAGTGGAAGCACATCTTTGTCTAATATGGTACTCCAACAGCGGATGATACATACTCCGTTGCGTACCTCACATTTCTTAGCTTTTTGATTGCGTGCAGCATAAGTAGGTTGGCTGCAAAGGACGTTAACAGGTGATTCTTTTGCCAGACCATCGGCAATTCTTGTGATGAAATAACCCGTCGAAGTCTCTTCGGGATAAAAAAGCTCTGATACCACCCAGATTCTCTTCATTATGAACTGGCATCCCAGTTTATCTATGATCTACACAATTCTTGAACGATTTCGTTCAATCCCTTCCATGTAGGCATCTATAAGCTGATCCGTTATGGTATCCCAGGAATAATGCTGCGTAACAAAGTCGCGTCCTTTCCTGCCCATTTCTCTCAGATTCTCCGGGTTGTCCAGGAGTTCGGCAATTACCCTGGACAGTGCGTCCGGATCAGGCTGCACAATACGGCCTACCCCGGCCTTTTCCACTTCCGGGAAGTGACATCCGGGTGACAGCACTACAGCCGTTGAATTGGCAAGAGCTTCCAATACCGCCATAGAAAATCCTTCCGCATCTGAGGCCAGACAGAACAAATCGGCGCGAGTGAGCAGCTCCTGTTTCGCTTCGCCTGTGACCATACCCGGAAACACCACCCGGTTGTCGATTCCTGCCTTGATAATTTCCATGCGGAACTTTTCAACTATCCCCCATTCGTCCGGTCCTGCCATTACGAGCGTAGCCTTTGGGAACCTTTCATAAATCTGCAAAAATGCGCTGATCAGCCTGTCAGCCCCTTTCGTAGGATGCAGCCGAGCCATAAAAAGGATTACCATCGCGTCAGACGAAATATTATAAGAAGAGCGGGGAGCGCATCGCATAGATTCCCGGCTTTCCACAACGTCAACCCCATTAGGTATGATGCGGCATGGGGTCTTAAGTCCCAATGCCCTATAGCTCCTGACCTCAGCTTCAGTGAGGGCAATAAGCGTTGTTGCTTTTCTCATGATGGGACCATCAAAGGCCCTAATATAAAGCCTCTTTTTCATGCTGCGGAACTTCAACCGGTCAGGATCGAACCCCCCCCTTTGATGATAAAATAGTGGCTTTTGGTGCCGTATGGCAGCCTTCCCCGCGGCATAGGTCGGATATACAAAGGGGTTCTGGGTGTGAACGACATCTACGGAAGGGACGATCCGGTCAAGCTGTGCCCTCATGGCTGGGGTGTACAAAAAGCCTATCGATTTTGACAGATAGGGAATTAAGGGGAGCCATTTCTGAACGGGTTCTTCGCGCTTGAAATACCAGACCTGCACTCCGTCAACATCTATGGACCGGTTGGTGGGAACGTCCAGGTCCTCATCCAGATTCGAGTTGGTCGTAAAAACGATGACCTCGTGACCTTTGCTCACAAGCCGTTCCGCAGCAGCGGATACCGCGTGTATGGGACCTCCAACCCTATAAGCCGGCTTATACCCATGAACTGCATAGAGAATTTTCATATATGCTTTCGCAGGCCACCTATTGATCGTTTCGTTCAATAGTATGATACCTGCCGATCCATTTTTCTTTGAGCAATTTGGTCTGAGCCGACTCCCCACGCAATCGGTTGACAACAGCGTAAACGACTGAAGACAATGGAGAGTGATAAATGAACTTTTGTAATGAGGGGATTCTGCCAAGCTGAATGGTAAGGTGATTCAGGAATGTACGTTCAAGGATAAAATCGGTGCGTTTAAGAGGTGTTGGGTCCGTTACCCAGGTAATCCGTCCGTCCGACGGCAACAGCCCTTCATCCCTGGCTATGAGCAAGTGGCGAACTTTTTCTATTGGAACGCCCATAAGTTCCAAAGCGGCGCATTCGCTGGCGCCCACATCGCTGGAAACCATTACGGCATTCATATCCAGTGGGTGTCCCTCCATAGGCCCCCTGCCGCGCATGGCAATTAAGCCGTCAAAAATCGAAAAATCCGGCTGCAATTCTTTGCAAAGCGCGACTATTCCGTGGTCAAGTTGATGATGATAATACATGCGGTATGCGTCCGGGATGCATCCCCACAGGTTTTTCATGCCCAGAGTAACCGTTGTGAAAATATGATTCTTAAAAAGTGGGGCGATGATAAAACGGTCAAACTCCCGACGCCTGAAAAACGGAGAATACGGAAGCTTTATCGTTTTACCTGCAATGGGAGTTTCACGCCATTCCCATGGCGTTTCGCTGACAGAAACGCAACTTGCCTCATATTCCCTTGCGATTTGGGTCACACCGTTGCCGGCAAAGGCATCCTGCGCCGAGTAGGCGCCATTGCCGCCGTCACCCTCTATCAGGATAAGCCGGACCCCGCGATCTCCGGCCCATTGGCATAACCCTTCGACGAATACCGGCGCATTCACCACGCCAGGCAGATAGGTGGGGTATGTCAGATTCAATTTGACAGCCCAGCGCTCTCCTCTCGCCGGAAGTCTGCCAACACCGGCCAAACCGGTGTCTATCGCTTCTGCGACGCGCCGGGCTGTACGCTCTACCGATCCAACCCAAGCGGTGTGACTTACGACGTCATGCACGAGGCTTCATCCCCCTCGCGACATAACTGCCACGACGGAATACCTCAGTGGCTGCCATTCCCGCCTCATCAAACCACGCACGAAGCGTGGAAAGAGTTTGCGGCTGGTCATACATCGGAGCCAACATATCAAAGGTATCAAGGACAGCCCACTCCCTCAATTGACTCTTTGAAAGGGGAAAAATTCCTTCATAATTACACACGGGAATGGCGTAACGTAATCTACGCCCCAGTTTGGGGATGCGCCCAATTGCCAGGCTTATGGGAAGAAGGCCCGAAACCATCATTTCGACGATACTGAACAAGAATTGTTGGGGCACTCGCTTGGTTATGGGCCGTAACCAGTATTTGGGCCACAAGATATTCAGCCATAGGTCGGGATAAGCATCCACAACAAGTCTTCCTCCGGGACATAGCTGTTTGGTGAGAGCCATAAAACTCTCTTTGACGTTAGGAGTGTGCTGAAGAACACCCAAACAATACACGAAATCAAAGCTCTCAGGAACAAACGGCAAGTGGCAAATGTCGCCCTGGATCACGTTTAAATTAGGGCTTGACCCATGATTAGCCCAGCATGCGTCTACTGCAGAGGAGTAATCGAGCGCCACTACAAAGGCCCCGGCATCCAAGGCAATTTCTGTGAACCTGCCGGCCCCACAACCTGTGTCGAGAACTCTTTTGCCTTTGAGCACGGAAGGAGTCCAACCCGATGATTCGAAGAACCGGTCCCGTGAGAGAGGGACCCCTGTATAACTGTCCATCTGTGTTTTTCGGAATTTGTTCCATTGAAAACCGAAGCCTTGAGCATAATTGTCCAACGAAACAAAACGCGGAATAAAATTCTCAATTGGATAGCGCTTAATGCCGTCCGCAGTAACCAACTCCCCGCTTGCGATGTCCCCTTGAACTTCATCGGTCACCTTTAGTTTTAAAGACTGACCGGTTGCGGGACATCTTAAAATATCAAGTAAATGAAGTTTCATTTGTATTTGCTTATTCTATTTATGGGCCGGCATGTGGCAATTCCACACAATATTCCTTGCGCCACAATTCGAACATGGTAAGGGCAAACAAGCGTTGGGTATTCGCAAGTCCCCGTTTTTGACCTTTGATCAGCTCCGTGACTATCTCCCTGTGAAACCACGTCTGGGAATCCAACAAAATGGATTTCATATGGGTTCCCCATTCGCCTTTAAACCATTTCGCGAGCGGGATCGAAAAACCTTGCTTCCGAGTGAGGTCAAGCGTCTTTGGCAGTAAATTTTGGGCCAGAAGCCGCTCAAGGATCTTTCTCTTGCCGCCGTGCACCCTCAGTGAATCGGGTACTTTCGAAAAAGCGAACTCAATGAGCCGATAGTCAAGGAAGGGCGCTCGCACTTCGAGCGAGGCGAGCATGCTTGCCCGGTCCACTTTAACCAGGAGGTTATCCGCCAGGTTTAAATTAAAATCTGCGGCGGTAGCTCGTTGCACAACCGTTTTGCCGGGCAATTCCATCTCCGCCTTGAAGATCTCGGGTCGCATGAGTGTGTCGGATGGAATCGTGCGTAAAGGGGAAAATAGTTTTCGGCGTGTGCGGTGGTCAAAGAATTGGTTTATAGAGGCCAGACTATTCGGCGCGGTGCCATCTAAACCCATCAGGTAGTTGCGGCCACGAAAGCCGATGGGTAAATATTGCTCAGCACAGCGTGACACTCGACTGCTCACCCAAGTGGGAACAGATCTTCTCGCCATGTTATGGCGCAAAAGCCATGAGTAGTGAGGATAGCCCCCGAAAAGCTCGTCCCCTCCGTCTCCGGCGATTGCCACGGTTGCATGTTGGCGTACCAGACTGGAAACGAGATATGTCGGAATCATAGAGGAATCGGCGATGGGTTCGTCGAACTGCCGGGCAAGTTCCCGCAATAGCTTGGGGGATGCTGTGGTTGCCGGGAGCACGGTGTGCTCGGTCCCGAAATAGTCTGCAACGATCCGAGCGTAGGACTCTTCATTGTACCCGGCATGTCCCGGAAACGAAATGGTGAAGGTCTTGACAGGCTTTGCGGAAACATGGCTGGCAATGGCGGTTATGAGGCTTGAATCCATCCCGCCGCTCAAAAGTATTCCTACGGGTACATCAGCCACAAGCTGCTGCCGGACTGCGCTGGTCAAAAGCTCCTTGAACTCGCAAAAGAGTTCACGCGAGTCGTACCGTTCCTTGGATTGAGGTTCTGGTAAAGACCAATAACTCCGTATCGCTATTTTGTTAATTCGTCTCTCAAACAACAGCGCGTATCCTGGGGCCAATTTCCTTACACCCTGGAGAATGCACATATCGGAGGGTACATAACCATAGGCGAGATAAAAGTTCATCGCTTCCGGATCAAGCCTGCGGGGAAGGCCGGGATACCGCATCAATGCTTTGAGTTCGGATGCGAACATGAGGGTATTTCCACAATGCCAGTAGAAAAAAGGCTTCTCACCCGCGCGATCTCGCCCCGCAAACAAAATATCCCGGTCAGCATCGTAGAGGGCGAAGGCAAACATCCCGTTGAATCGCTCAACACAACGCTCTCCCCAGCGGCGGTACGCTTCTAGAATCACTTCCGTATCGCTCTGCGTCCGGAAAGTATGTCCGAACGATGCAAGCTCATCGCGCAGCTCCCGGAAGTTGTAGATCTCGCCATTGAAGACTATGTTGCAACGTCCCGAGGCATCGGACATCGGCTGATGACCTGCCGGGGAGAGGTCGATAATGGCAAGGCGCCTGTGGCCGAGCATGACGGCACTGTCCCGCGATTTCCATATTCCCGAGTCATCGGGGCCGCGGTGGTGCATCGTGTCCCTCATGGACACAATCATTTTGTCATCCTGTATGGGTTCTCTTCCACAGATGCCGACAATACCGCACATGATTGTGACTTATCCCTTTGTCCGGTTGTTGAGCTTATGCTCCTGGCTGGATAAAATCTCTCCGTACAGTTTTTCGTAATTTCGGGCCATTCCGGCTACGGACCATCCCATGGTTTTCTCTTTTGCGATCAGGGCACGAACTTTGCCGGCGTCCGCATTGCGCAATATCTGCACGATGGCGTCGGCCGTTTGCTGAATGTTGGACGGATCGACAAAGAGCGCGCAACTCTCATCAAGAATCTCGCGGTGCGCGGGTATATCTGAGAGAACAAGAGGGCAGCCGCACGCCATGGCTTCCATCACCGCATTAGGACGCCCTTCGTAAGCACTGAGGGAAACAAAAACCGAAGCTTTCTTCATCAGCGCCCAAACCGATGGGGTTGGCAGATAGCCGGTAAAATGGACATTCGGCTCAAGCCCCATCTTTTGTGTCATAGTCTGTAATTCACCTCGCTGAGGGCCAGCCCCGCAAAGAATAGCCAACACTTTTTGCCGTTGACTGACGTATGCCAGTGCCGCAAAAAGGGCCTTCAGATTCTTATTGCCGGTAACATCTGATACCAGGCGTCCGACGTAGAGCACAACATCAGTATCGGACCTCGGCAATCCAGGAGGCAACGCTGCCGCTGTTCTGCCGATTAAATCGAGCGGCAATCCGTTTGGTACGATGTAACGGCGGCTGTATGGCAGCAGGGTTTTCCAATATTCGTCACCACCTCGGGAATTGCATACAATGGCGCTCGCACCGGATCCTACTCGAACCCGCAACCTGTGCTTCCATGTCTGCGAATGGGCCAGCTCTGAGCTCGGTTCGGCAAGTACCCAAGGGACCCCGTTGAGTCCAGCCACCACTCCACCCAGAATATCCATTTGTAAAATCCATGTGTGGATGATGTCAGGCCTGACACCTCGGATAAGTCGAACCAGTTGCCAGAACAAATACGGATCGTAGTTGTTCGCCGCACGCAAAGGGTGCATCATAACGCCGTTCAACTCGGGTTTGGCGGGACCGCTGCTTAGGTAGGCCGCATCCACTCTATGGCCCATACGCACCAGCTCGGGCGCCAGGTAGCCAAATTGCCGCTCAGCGCCACCGCCCGAGAGATGAGGAAGAAGGTTAAGAATTCGCAAAAGCCTGCATTCCCCTATTTACGCGAAAGCTTTACCGCCTGAATAAATGCTTCGGACGTCCGAAGGTCGTCGTCATTTAATGTTATAAATTCGCTTGACAGTTCGTGCCGCGCCAGCGGTTCTCCGCTCTTTTTCATCTCACCCACAATCTGAAACCCGGCCTTTTCCATCGCTTTAATGTGGCCTGAATGGGGAAGTCTATTGATCAGGTAGGGTCTGTTTCCTTTGACAATTTTCCATAAGAGTTTTGAGATAGCCCAGTGACCGTTCCAATTACGAGTGTAGCCGTGGGACTTATAGTCAATCGTGTGAGACATGAACCCGCCAGGGCGCAGCCATTTATAAAGCGCGGCATAGGTCGAATACACCTGCTCGACGTGTTCCATGACGGCCTGGGAAAACACCATGTCCAATGCTTCCCCCGTTCTGCATGGAGCAACACCATGCCAAGGCGCAACATAGGAGATATGAATACCGTTTATGGCCCGGCTGTCAGCCAGGACTTTATGAATGGCGGCAATGCGATCGGGGTGGAGCGATTGACTGAGAATATCGTCGGATAAGATGTAATGAGGAAAAGAATACTTTCCTAGAGGTGGTGAGATAAAAGGGAACTCGCCTTCGTCGGGTATCGGTTCGCGTCGACTCAACATCACGACAAGTTCTTCGAGAATAGTTTTGTTGCGTTCTAAATTGGCATGCGGCTTCGCGTCGAGTGCATAATACTCTTTTACGCCACATAAAACGGCGCACAGGCCGATGCCCAGGGAGTCCCCCGGCCCCAGCTCGGCGATCCTGTTTAGACGAGTGTCGAGACCGGCCTCATAGGCCTTGATAAGGTGACGCATCCAGACAGAGTAGCAATATCGAGATGATACCGTCCCTCCTGAGCTGGAGCAAAAATATTTTGTTGCTCCAGGCAAATATGTCGCCATCCCCTTAAGAAGGATAACCGGGGTAACCTGCACTAGGAGCCTGTCGGAATAACGGTTTTTACAAAATCGACGTTGAGTGATCAAAGTGGCTGGTTCCTGAGTCAGCAGGCTCGAATGCAATAAGAATTAGCCAGTGATAGACATTCGCACGGGTATTGT
>Ga0326728_10004891_pt1 | contig 38826 bp, 27 predicted proteins | sample MB3enrmetagenome_FD_207602 | JGI IMG/M metagenome (GOLD analysis project Ga0326728, IMG submission 207602) | Lab enriched peat soil microbial communities from McLean, Ithaca, NY, United States - MB31MN | ecosystem: Environmental > Terrestrial > Soil > Wetlands > Peat | place: USA: New York... | reverse complement strand
CGTACCGCCAAAATGATCCGGCAGCTCCGCAACCTTGGTTATCGCGTCGAATTGCCTGCTCCCGCATCGGGAGTCCCGGCGTGAGACGTGGAATTTTCGACCCTGCGCTCTGATGCGCAATCCGAATCAATCCGAATCAGCCCGAATTAGCCCAAATCAATCCGAATCGACAGCCCCGACCGACAATTCGCCATGAATTCTGTCCGCTATTTTTGTCGGACATCGTTACCGACGCGGACAATAAAAGGCTTGACACGTTTAGCCCACATGTCTTAACATACATTTGAGGCTATTGTCCTTGTACTATGGAGCGGGGCACCAGGCTGTTTCCCGCCGCTGCCCCCGCCCTATTCCCCCACGCCGGGAGGTTCGCATGTCCCTGAGGAAAAAATCCACGATGACCCCAAGAAAATTTCCGCCAATCGGGCGAACGGAAGGCGCTCGCACGGCCCCGCCACTCCCGAGGGGCGCGAGCGCATTCGCGCCGTCCACACCCGCCACGGGCTTTACTCCCAGGCGAAGGCCGTGGCGCTCACCTGTCTGGGCGAAGACCCCGCCGAACTCGAAAGGCTGCGGGACGACCTGCAAGGCGACGGGCAGCTTGCCAGCGCTTTGGAGAAGCAACTGAGAGAGCATTTGGTGGAGGTTTTTTGGCGGTGGAAGCGCGCCGGCCGAGGGCAGGAGGGCTTTGCGCTGCGCCTGGCCAAGGACGCGAACCTGACCCGCGACGACCGCCTGCATGCGCAGATGATGCGGCTGAGCATGACGGCGGAGACTTTGCGCCGGCTCGCCCAATCGGTGGCGCAGAAGGATTACGTCACCCCGCGCGAGGATCTCGAGATGATGAAGAGCTTGCATCAGGAGGGAGTGTTGAAAGACATGGGCGAAATCGCTCTCGCCCTTTTCTACCAGCTTCAGGCGCCGGGCACGGATGAGAACGGCGAAAGCGAGGAAGAGAAGACTCGCCGGGTCATGGCCAAGGTTCGGTCGATCTTTGGGTTGAGCACGTCCGGCCCGGCATTCGAAGCGATCTTCACGCACAAATCCGGCGAGCCGCAGGAAGGCCCGCAGGCCGGATGTGAATCGGACCCTCGATCTCCAGAAACCGGGGAGGCGGGCACTCCCGGCGCCGGCGAGGGTGAGCCGGAGGGCATGTCGCCCGAAGAGGAGGCGCATGAGCGGGCACGCCAGCTTCTGGAGAACATCCTCACGCGCCAAGTGGAGATTTGCGAAGCGCAGCGCCAAGCCATCCTGAAGGATTCCCTGGCGGGTCCGTCGCCCTATGAACGGGCCGCGGAAATCGCCCTCGCCCACCCTGACGTGGCGCTGATGCAGCGGATCGAGGAGTCGAGCTTTCGCCAGATTTGGCGGATCTCAAACCTGCTTCTGAAGATTGAAAAACAGACGGGCGCGAAAGGATTCTCGTGAAATCCTCGCGAGGCCAGAATGTTCATGAAAACACAGCAACTTAGCCAAGAATTGGGGGGATTACCATGGCGCCGAGCAGAATTCAAGTCATTGAAAAAATGGAACCTACAAACATCAAGAGTAGGCTATGAAAAGAAAGGAAATTAATACACTAAAATGAGGGTATTACCCAGAACGTGCATGAAAACAAATGAGATAGAAAATTGACGTGGGTCAAACTCCGTCCAAGGCCAGAATGTTCATGATAAATAAGCCACTTATCGTCGTAAGGCCAGAATATTATTGAAAAGAAAGGAGAAAGCCGTTGGGAGGAAACCCGGCCCTACCCTTTGGGAACAATGACGACGGTTTGGTTGATCGTCGGGGCGGTGGCGGGAAAAATCAGGCGCTGGCCGGCCGAGGTTTCGGCTCGCAGGTGATACTCCCACGCCACCACCTCTGGTTTCGGTGCCGGGATTTGCGCGCGATAAACGCCGCGCGCCACGTGGGTGAGTTCGAGCGCCACAAACCGGCCGCAGCCCAGGGGGCGATAGTGCAAGGTGAATTGGCGGGGCGGGAGCTGATCGAGGAGGATGGCTTTAATCGACAACTCCTCACCCGCTTCCAGCACGCTGCGAATTGTTGGAACGATGATGCGCGGCGCTCCCCGAAATTCCCGCGAGGGCATAACATCGGCCGGAAGCTCTGCGCCCAAGGCTTGACTCAGTTCCTTCCCGGTTTTCTCGACGAGGGCCGGCCAAATCTTCTGCTGCCAATTAATCACCGTCCCGATGCACCCCAGGGTGCTCACGGTGGTCAGCAGATAACCGCAGGCTTCGGCGATTCCGGCGAGCAGCCGACGGTAAGCGGGCAAAGCTTCCTGCCGGGCCGCACTTGCCCGCAAGTCCGGATTCTCGCGGGCCTGGACGCCCTTCATCGCGCGCTCGAATTCCGCCAGCAGGCAGCGCACTTGCGCTTGCGAGCGCATGTAGCGGAAAGTGTTCAGCCAGTAATCAAACCGCTCCTCATGGCCGGGGCCGCGTACATCCGGACGAACCCGCTCCAGCGAAGCGACGAAAGCAAACTCCGGCGCAACCTCCTGCCAGGAACGATCGTCAGGAGCGATGTCTCCCGCGCCCCCCAGCCACTTCGAGGTGACGGGCAGATGACAGTCGATGGACTTGAAAATGGCTGCAGCGGTGGCGGCGACTCCGGGCCCAAACTCGACCCGCGCCCAGTCATCGTAAAAACCACCGGAAGGCAGATAGCGGTCCGAAGATTCGCCGGGACCAGGCCCGTCATTATTCCACGCTGCCTGCGCCAGCGCCGAGATGTTCGGACTCAAAACCCTGGTGCGCCAGTGCAGACCCATCAAGCCCGTGCACCCATACGCCAGAGCGTCGCGGGCATCCTTGTAGACCCGGCCCACCCACAATTGCGGCGAGGTGAGCGCCGGATCGTCTTCCATCCAGGGTATCGCCCACTTGCCACGCCCGGAAATCCTGGCGAAGTTCGGGTCAATCGGCCCTTTGCCCGTCAGGGGAGCGAGTTCACTCACGGCAATGTCTGCGGGAAGGACCTTGGCGAACAGGGTGCGGTCCTGCGCAGGACCCAACACCCAGCCGGCCGTGGCCAGGCGAAAGGGCGCGCGCACGTTGTGGGCAGCGGCGATGGCGAGCTTGATGTCGTCGATGGTCTTGCGGACGGTCTCGTCCGACGCGCCGGACCATTCCCAACCCTCGGGCGTCCAGGCCCAATAGTAATCCAGCGGATGCGCCTGCATGATGCGCCGGAATGTGCCCTCATAGATTTCCTGAACCACGCGAGCGTCCGAGGAATCCTGGCCGACCGCCTCGATCTCCTCTTTGACTCTTTTGGGAATGATGAGCGGCGTTTCCGTGCCGAGACAAGTTTTGACACCCAGGGTGCGCGCGAAACTGAACGCCTCGCGAAACATGGCGCCGGTGCGGTTGAACACCTCGTTGCACGCGTCGGGCGTGACAGGCTGCGGGCAATGGCCCGTCATCACCTCCGGCCCGCAGTCATCCCGCTCGAACAAGCGGGCGGCGCCATAGTAGTACTCACTGGTTTTCTTCGCCTCGCGATATCCGAACCACCCCTGGCGCAGCGTATTGAAATAGCTGGCGGGATAGCTGAAGGTCACTCGGCCTTGCGCGCTGACATCCCTCGGCAATCCCGTCCACACCGTGGGCTCTGCCATGTAAGATCCGTCATCCCATTTCAACTCCGGATATCCGTGCATGCCGATGAAGTTCATCCGCATCTTGGCCAGTTGCGCGAGAATAGCCTGGTAATCGTCGGCGTTCCACAGGTCAATGCCCTCCACGTGCGAGCCCCAAGGATTGACGCCGCGCAGCTCAAAGCGCGGCTTTCCCAACTCGTCAACATCGGGCAGTTCCAGGTCGATTTGGCGGTCCGGCAGGGCGTCTCCGTGCAGGTAGAATCTCACGTCGTAGTGCTCGGCCAGCCGATACGCCGCATAAAGCGTCCCGGTGGCATCTCCCCCGGCCACCAAGACGAACTCCCGCCGATCGCTCGCAATCTTCCGCAGAAGAAATTGTTGCGCCTCGAGCCCACGGAGAGCTTTCTGGAGTTCAGAATCGTCGAGAGAGGCCGTGAGCAAGGCGCGGCCCTTTTCGCTGACAAGATATCCCCGGAAATCGCCGGGGAGGGCGGAGAGGGGGACGAGGGGCAAAAGCTTTCCCGTCCGCAGGTACAAATACCGGCAAAGTTCGCGCGCCGCCAGGATTTCAAGCGGCCCGGCATCCTGGGGATGTGCAATTTGCATCTCGGCGCGAGGCCTGACCGCCGCATAGGCCTGCGCCACCCCCGCAACCGAAGAGAGAATAAATTGACGGCGGCCCGGAGAGTGCTTTTTCCGCGAGCCCACGAGCTTTCCCACTTTCCGAATGAACTTTTCCATTTATGCCGTCACTTCGCGTCTCCCCGTGGAGGCCGCTCCACAGTCCTGCAAGGCGACTGTGCGCGCCTTCGGCGAACTCCACCCACCGGCGGGTCCTGCGAGGGCAGCCATTATACATGCCTCGCCCGCTGGGGCGAGAGAATGTCCTGGTGCATGGGGGCGGGTGAGCGGCTCTGATATAGTGTGGGAATCAAGATGAGTTGAGGTGAAGCACATGCAATCCCCAGCCACCATCCTTGGGATGTTGCGGGAAATCTGCCGGCGATTGCCGGGAGCATCCGAAACCGTGACGTTCGGGCACCCTACTTTTCAAGTTGCCGGGAAGACCTTCGCGGTGCTGGAGGAATACAAGGGCGAGCTGGGCATCGCGCTGAAAGTGGGAAAGCTGGTGCAGGGCGTATTCCTGAAGGATCCCCGCTTCTTCCTGACGCCTTACGCGGGGAAGCATGGTTGGGTGACCTTGCGCGTGCACGCGGCGCGGTTGAACTGGGGGGAAGTTCGCGAACTTCTTGCCGGCAGTTACCAACTGGTGTTTCAGGAAAAAACCCGGCAGCGTGGCAAGCGTAAATCCTCCAGACCGCCTTCCTCGCGTTCACAGCGGCATGAGGGTTGATGACGCCGGCAATCCGAAGATTCAGATGGGCAGATCAATTGGCCAGGGGGAGTGAAGGCGCAAAAAAAGGGGGTCTCCGGAAGGAGACCCCGTTAGCATTACCTGTCGATGTTCCAGGCACTGTGAGCGGGGGAGAGGAGCCCCTCAGCTTTACTCTCACCCCGCCCACCTGCACCTTGGAAACTCGCCGGGGACCGTTCTTGTGGTGGGATCGAACGCTCCACCTGGCCGGCAACCTTTGGCCGCTGACCAGCTTTCGCAATTCCCACAAGAACCCTCCCCGCTTACTCAACGTTCCTTTCGAGATGGGCACGATTCACGAAGTTCCTTCGTTGGAGGCCGGCATTGCACCCCCGTTGTTGATGATGATAGATAGCGGGGTGATATTACGTCAAGGGGTCAGGGACATCAGGATGAAAATATTTCGGCTGCATATACAATAGGTTGTGCTTATTTTGAGAGGGCCACAAGATATGGTATAGATGGTACTTTCGTACTGTGGGTAGTGGTCCGGGACGCCTCACGGGGAGACGCCGCGTTTGCCCGCCACCCAATCCTCCCACTGCCCAAGGCTCCGCATCTGCTCGTCCAGTTTCGCATCGCTCAGAAGCTTCTCCACTTCCGCCCGCGTCTGGCGCGGGGCGGGACGCTGCGGGCTTTCCGCCAGCCCCCACACCAGCACGGCAGCCAGGGCGGCGTTGCGTTTGGCCTCCTGGGGGTTTACAGAATCATAAACATCCGTTTCCGCGTGATAATTCGGCAGATAGGGTGCCCACTCTTGCCGGGCGATCAGGTTGGGAACGCCCGAGAGGAGGAAATCAAAGTTATCCGTGCCATCGATGGCCTCCAGGGAATCGTCGGGCGCGGCGAGTGCCGGGACGGCGGCGAGCGCCTGATCGACGGGCCGGCGAAGGTCCGCGCGGCCATTCAAATAGAACCCGGTGGTGTGTCCGGAGCCCGTGTCAAAGGTGATCATGGCCACATGGCGGCCGATTTCCGCGGCATGCCGCAGCACATAAGCCTGGGAGCCGAGCATGCCCTGTTCTTCGCCGGTGAAAAGCACGAAGCGCACAGTGCGGCGCGGCACTACCTCCAGCGCCTTAAAGGTGCGCGCGAGGTCGATCACCATGGCGGAGTTCACGCCATTGTCCTCCGCCCCGGTGCCCAAGTCCCAGGAGTCCAGATGCGCGCCGATCAACACAATTTCGTCAGGCTGCTCGCGGCCCCGAATTTCCGCCACCACGTTGCGGGCTTCAAAAGGACCGCCCACGCGGCTGGGAAGGTCCAATCGCACCCGAACCACGCCGCGTTCGGAGAGGCGCGCCAGGCGTGCCGCCTGCACGCGCGCCACGATGGCGGCGGGAAGAGGAGGGCCATTGCGACCCCATCCCATGATGTGGCGATAGAGCAGCACGCCATGCTGGGTGGACTGCACGAGCAGCGCGGCCACACCGGCGCGCTCGGCCGCCCTGACCATTTCCCCATCGCGCCCGTATTCGGCAAACAGGTCGGCCTCGGTCTTCATTTCCGGCGAGAGCACCAGGGCGATGGCGCCGCGCGCCTTTTCGCCGAGGCGGTCAAACGCTTCCGCGCTCCCGTCACCCGCATTCACCAGAGGCGCCTCCAGCGCCTGACCTCCCGGCGTGGGGGCGGTAAACGGACCGGAGGCAACACGGAAGGGGAACTGGACGGGAGCCAGGCACTCGGCATGATCGGCGCCTCCCGCCCAGGACTCGGGGATGGTGTAGGTTTCCGTCCAGGTGGACTCCACACCCGCGACGCGGAAGCGGGCGACGGCCCAATCCACGGCGCGGTCGCAGGCCTGCGAGCCCGTCGGCCGGCCGCCGATGCCATCGCAGAGTTCGCGCAAATCGTCAAGGAGCGGCGTCGGCCCCTGTTCGCGCGCGGCGAGGAGTTCGGCGGGGTTGGCTTGTGCACTCACCGGCGAAGCGAATTGAGGCGGCTTTGCTTCCGTCCCTGGCAGGAGCAAAGTCAAACCGCAGACCAAGGTGAGGGTGAACGAGATTTTTCGAAGAGGGCCCTTGGGCATCATCATTATGCAAAAGGGCCTTCCGTGAGGAAGGCCCTTGGGTGTTCCACATTTCAATAGAGAGCGACTACCAGTTATTGACCAGGTTGTTGATGTTGACCGTTCCGAGGCCCGTGGCGAAGTCCCAACCGGTGGTGGCGGGATAGGCCACGCTCAACGACGACGAGGAGATGGAGAGCACACCGTATAAACCGTTCCTCCCGCTCGTCGAGCCATAGCAGTTCGTCGTGCCGCTGCAAACAACGTCGATGTCACCCTTGGTGACGTCGCGGAAGATGCAAGTGCTGCCGACCGCGTTGCCATTGGTGGCGTTGCAACTGGTCAGGTTGGCCGAGTTGGGTTTGGTGGCGCTGCCGAATTCCGCCGCCGCCAGTGAGTAGAAAATGGTATTGGGGTTGCCCCACTTGGCTTTCGTCTTCTGGTTGACCAGCGCCTGGATGCCCGCGAAGGCGGGCGCGGCGAAAGAAGTACCGCCGGCGCTGTTGTAAAGCGCGTCGGTGGAGTTCGTGTACGTGCAGGGCACGCCACCCTGGCTGGTGTCCGACATGCAGAAAATCAGTGCATGAGTCCACAACCCATCCGCGGCAAACGAGGAGACGTCAGGTATGTCGCGCTTGCCGTCGCTCGCGATTCCGATGACGCCGGCCTGCCACGTGGGCTTGGCGTACACGCTGCTGGGGCCGCCACTGCCGCCTCCATCATTCAGGAAATTCTTTTTGCCGGTCGTGGTATTGCAAAATGCCGTGCCGCTGGTGTACCCCTCGAACTTAAAGAGCACGCTGGTGGCGCACGAGGTGTCCCAGGTCATCTCCGGGACGTAGGACTTAACCGAGAGGTCGCCGGAGCCGTTGGTGGTGCTCCAGTAAGTGCTGATGGTATTGTCCGCATAGTCCTGGAAATCGGTGCCGCCCACGGCCACGTTATAGGGCGTGGAGGCGAAGCCGCTCACGGCAATGCCGTGCGTGGCGTAGGAGGCGTCGGGGTCACAGCTTGCCGCGCCTTCGTCTCCGGCGGCCACGTACACGGAAGTGCCTTCCGCCACCGCCTGCTGCCAGGTGGCGCTGTAGAGGGCATTGCCGCTCGATCCCAGTTGGCTTTCGCACTCACCATAACTCACGCTCATGATGGGAGGCGGAGTCTTGCTGTTCAAAAGGTTCTGGGCGGCGATCAGACCGCCAAACGTGGTGCGCGTGTCCGCACAGGACGCCAACTCGATGGTCGCGTTGGGCGCCACGGCGCCTGCCCATTCCGCATCGAGCGCCGCTTCAATCTCGTCGCCGTTCGTACCGGGATTGCTGCAATTATTGCTGCCCGAGGGGGGCGCCGGATTCACCTGGGCAAGCGTTCCGGAATAGGACGACAGGCCGAAGGCCGACCGGAACGAGGTCCAGTCCGCCGCCTTCATGTTCGTGTCCTCGATCACCACAATCGTCTGCCCCGCCCCGTTGACGCCGGCTTTGAGGAGGGGAGTGAGGTTGTAGATGGTGGCAAAATCCTGCGGCCCCACATCGTATTGCTCGCTGCCGCTGTAGGAGAAGGAGAAATTGGGTTGCCATCCAGACGGTACCCAGCGGCCGGTTTTGGTGTCCTTTTGGACCGCTCCGGCGTCGTGCACCAGCGGATGCGGCATGAAGTCGTGGAGTGAGGCAAGACCCGTAATCACCGGCGCCAGCGCTACAGGTATCTGCGGGTCGCCAGAGTTGGCGATGTGTTCCACGCCTTGGACGGTGTAGTGGTGGATTTCCGTATGGAAGGCCTGTTGCATTTGGCCAGCGGTGCCGGAAATATCGATCAGCATTCCGCTCGGGTACACGGCGTTCACCTGCAAACCATGGGACAGGAGCCATTCGGTGACAATCCCAATGTCGGCCGTGGAGGGACCGAACTTCTCGCCGAATTCCTGGGGGGTAAGCCACTGGTGATAGTTCGTCGACTGGGGATTGTGCAGCTCCTCGATCAAGTCAACGAGCGCCGCCTCCTGCTCCGGGCTGCGCTGAAGCATAAGGAACATGTGGTCCAGGAAGAGGCCGTCCTGCACGGGCCCTCCGTCAAATTCGGCGCGCGCCAACGGGTGGGTGTTCCCCGTGAGCTGTACAAGCTTTGTTTCGTCGATGGGGCGCAATATGCGCGGAGCCGCCGAGGATGAACCCTGGGCGAAAGTCAGCAGGGTGCTTGCGAGAACGCACAGCAGAGCCAGGAAAACGCGAATCAAGCTTCGCATACGAAGATCCTCCCCAGAATATATTGTTCTGCCCAAACATTTGGAGTATACACCGGCCATCCTTTTGGCACAATAAGCAGTGCAAATACTCCTCTTTCGACACAAAGTTAAAGGATACAAGGGGTTAATTGCGGAGACAATGGTACTTTCGTCCTAGATTCCTTGGCCGAAGTGCTATGCGCCCGGTTTCCGTGAACCACGGATTTTGGCGGTGACACGCGGCCGCCGCTGGCACCGGGCGCAGAAGTGGCTGCTGCGTCCCGCGATGACGATGCGCCGGATGGCGTGGCCGCAACGGCGACACGGCTCGCCGGTGTGCTGGTATACCCGCAGCTTTTTGAGGAATGCGCCCGGCCGGCCCTCGATGTCAAGGTAATCGCTGAAGGTCGTCCCTCCCAGCCGTACGGCGCGGTCCAGCACTTTGCGGACGGCCTTGTAGAGTTGGTGAGCCTTCCCGGCGGAAACGCGGCCGGGCGGTGAGAGGGGATGGATATGCGCTTCGAACAGGGCCTCATCGGCATAAATGTTTCCCAGGCCCGCCACCAGATTCTGGTTCATCAGCCAACTCTTGATGGCGCCTTTGCGGCCCCGCATGGCCGCCCGGAATTGCGCCTCAGTTACAAGTTGGGCATCCGGGCCGAGCGCCCCCAGAACCTTTTCCAACTCCGGCGGTGTGAGGGTGCGCAATCTGCCAAAGCGCCGCGCGTCGCGAAAGCGCAATTCTTCGCGGCCATTGTCAAGAGCCATGAAGACGTGGGTGTGCGGCTCAATGGGCGCGTCGTGCGGGGCGACGGTGAGCTGGCCCGTCATTCCCAGACGCACCAGCAGAAAGCGCGGCGCCGAGCCATCTTGCGCGGCCAGTTCGACGGCGATGGCCTTCCCCTTGCGCGACACGTTGGCCAACCTCCGGCCCTGGATGGTGGAAACGAATTCCTCCACAGAGCCGGCAATGACGTCGGCGTGACGAATTTCGATGGCCGCGATGCGGCGTCCGAGCGCGCGCCTGCGCAGCCCTTGGGCGACGGTTTCAACTTCCGGAAGTTCCGGCATGGAAATGTAGGGATTAGGGGTTAGGGATTAGGGATTAGGGATTCGGGACACAGGCGGATTGGTGACTTGTGATTGCTTTCCGGCGCCCCGCGACCGCCTTCGCTGTCTTCGAGGGAAGTGAAATGGCTCGCGCGCCCATAACCCCTAATCCCCAACCCCTAACCCCGCTTTATTAAACTCCCACCTTGATGTCAGTGCCCTCAATCTCGACGGGATACGTCGCCAACTTGAGGAAGCTATTTCCCACTTGCTCGCCCGTGCAGACGTTGTATTCCCACATGTGCCAGGGACAACTGACGACTTCCCCTTCCAGGATGCCTTCACCGAGAGGGCCACCCTGGTGGAGGCAGGTGTTGGAGGTGGCGTAAATCTTCCCTCCGACGTTGTACAAGGCGATGTCAATCCCGTTCACGGACACGGTCATGGCCGCTCCCGGCTTCAAGTCCGGCAGGCTCGCGACCTTCACAAAGTTAGGCATCTCTGCCTCCTCGGCGTATCATCATGATCCACAGATTACGCAGATTTCACAGATTGAGTTAACTGAATATGAAGCCAAAAAAGGAACTTGTGCGGACCGCATGTCTGAAGCGGTTCACGCGAAAAATTCCGACACCGCGCGACGACTCAACCGAACCATTACGTCGTCACGCCTTTTCTTTACCGCTTTCTATTCTATCTGTTTAATCTGTGCAATCTGTGGATTAAAGTAGTTGTCTTAGCCGATCTGAACAAATTCCGGTGTCCCCGCCTTGCCGATGCGGACGGATTTCTTGAAGTCCTCAATCATGCTCTGGTCCAGGCGAACGGCGGTAGGCCGCTTTCCCAGCGTCATGCCGTCGATTTTCTCCTGCAGCTTGAGCAAAGCATAGAAGAGATTTTCCGGGCGCGGCGGGCAGCCCACCACGTAGACATCCACGGGCACGATTTTATCCACACCCTGCAGCACAGCATATGTATTGAAAGGCCCGCCCACGCTGGAGCAGGCTCCCATGGAGATGCACCACTTGGGGTCCGGCATCTGTTCCCAGATGCGCTTGACCACGGGCGACATCTTCAGTGTTACGGTGCCGGCCACAATCATCAAGTCGGCCTGACGAGGGCTGGGGCGGAAGACCTCGGCGCCGAATCGCGCCATGTCAAACCGCGATGTGGTGGAAGCGATCATCTCAATCGCGCAGCACGCCAAGCCGAACGTCAGCGGCCACAGGGAAGACTTGCGCGCCCAATTGAAAACATAATCCACGGACGTGATGATGAAGTTTTTCTCGAAGCGATTCTCGATGAAACCCATACCCAGCCTCTTTTTTCCGCGATGCCCGACGGTCTGGTTGCCGGCCCTGCGGCAGAAACCTATTATAACCCGACGCCGACGATGGTTCGCAATAATTCCCGGCGGCGGGGATCTCCGGATATTGATTTGAATTTACTTCGAGGGTATTTCCCTGCGGACGCGCGCCGCGCCTGCCTTGTCACCGGCAGCTTCCAGCGCCACCGCCTCTGCTACGTAAGCTTGGGTATAGGTGGGATCCACTTCGCGCGCGGCGTGAAATTGTTCCGCCGCCTGCGCCGGCTTGCCCAGTTTCAGCCAGCAAGTGCCAAGGAAAAATCGCGCCTCAACATCCTGAGGATCGATCTGGATGGTGCGGAGGAAGTATTGCGCCGACTTGGCATAATTGCCCTGGGGAAAATAGAGTGCGCCGAGCGCCCGGTAAGCCGGTGCCAGGGGGGGAGCGACCTTCACCGCCGCCTCGAAGTCATCAACGGCCTCCTGGGTGTGCGCTTTCATGAGGGCGATACGTCCCAAACCGAGATCGCATTCGTAGACCATCCCCGCCGTAGGCCGGAAGCTGGTTTTGTTCAGGCGGAGAGCGGTCTGGTACTCACGCGCGGCGCCATCAAGATCACCCTTCTCGTGTTCCAGAAAGAGGGCCTGAAAAAGGTGTGCCAAAGCCGAATCGGGTGTCGCGGTGGCGGCGTGACTCCACAGCGCGGCGTCGGTGCGCCAATTGGGAACATTGCGAATGTCCTGAAGGGTCCAGAGGGCGGGAACCACCAGCAGGACCGGCAACAGAACGCGGGACGATTTGAAGCGCGGCATGCTCTGGGGCAAAAGCACCAGGACGCACAACGCCGCCCCCAGGCATGGTCCCACGGAAGGCAGGTACGAAAATCGGTCCGCCACGGGGTAGCCCACGAGTTGCCGAATGTCCAAGGAAGGCAGGAGTGTTACGCCCCACCAAGCGACGAGAAAACCCAATGTGGGGAGCTGCCTCCCCAGGATGAACACCGCCAGGAGTGCCAGCAACGCCAACCAGGGCCAAGGCGAGCGCAGACTGGCAGAAAGATTAAATTCACGCGCCAAGCTCAAATGGAGGGGCCATACAAACAGCTTGGCGTGCTGGCCCAGGATTCCCGCCGCAGCGGCGACGGTGTGGAGAGAAATAGCAAAAGGTCGCGGTGCGGTGGAAAACCGTCCCAGTGCTGATATCCGCAGAGCGGCGTAGCCAGCGGTGGCCAATACGTATGGAAACCATCTCCCGGCGCGTGAGGACCACGATTCCTTGCCACCCAGGAAAAACCAGTACACGAGAATGAGCAGCGGAAAACTGAGGGCCATCTCTTTGCATAAGAGCGCGGCGAAATACATGCATGCGGCCACGGCGTGGCGCGCCAGCCGAGGGGCTGGCCCGTTCTCGGCCCGCAGGAAAAGCCCAAAACTCACCAAAGTGAAAAGCGTCGAGCTCGTATCACCGAGCCCGGAGATCCAGGCGACGGCTTCCACGTGCAAGGGATGCAAGGCCCACAGCATTGCCCCCACCCAGGCGGCCAGATCGTGGCGCAGCAACTCCCGTCCCAAGCGAAAGACGACGTATACCGTGCCGGCGTATATGGCGAGCTGAAGAAGGTGAAAGGGCGCCGGGTTCGGTCCGGCGATTCGGTACAGGATGCGATAGGTGAGGAACTGGAGGGGGCGATAAAAATTGCTTAAATTCGCCGGGCCGCGAAAAGACCAGATCGACCCGGAAAAGAACAGCTTCCATTGGCCGGGTTTGGTGACGGAAGGATTTTCCAAAATCAGCGGAACATCGTCAAAGACGAAGGCGCCGGCCAGAGCTCCATGAAAGACGACTGCCGTCAGGACGGTCAGCACTCCGCCCGCCAGCCCCGGATGTTTACCGATTTCATCATTCCAGCGCGCGAGCAGAGTCCAGACCGCCCCTTGCTTCGGCAAAGAGTCTGCCGGGTAGGGCCGGGAAGGGGCCAGTTCAGGCGCTGGGAGAGCTTTTGGTTGCACGGAATCGTTCAAGAGATTGTTGACCAGTCGGCCACTGCTTGGGCGTCATTTTTTGGTGATCAATTCCCGGACCCTTGCCGCGCCCGCCGAATCGCCCGCCGCCTCCAGCGCTAGAGCCTCCGCCTGGTAAGCTTGGGTATAGTCGGGATACACTTCGCGCGCCGCGTGGAATTGTTCCGCCGCCTGCGCCGGCTTACCGAGTTTCATCAAACAGGTTCCCAGAAAGAATCGCGCCCCCACGTCCAGCGGGTTCGCGCGAACCGCTTGTTGAAAATATCCGGCTGCACGCGCGTAATCACCGCGGGGAAAATAGACGGAACCCATAACATCGTAGGCAGCACTGTAACGAGGCGTAAGGTCAATCGCCTTCTGGAAATATGTCACGGCTTCGTCCGTGTGTCCCTGCATCGAAGCGATCTGGCCAAGCCCAATCAGGCAGTCGTAGGTAACCGAAGCCAAATCGATGAATGCTGCGTGGTTGAGCTTGATCGCGGTCTCGTACTCCCGCTTTGCACCGGCCAGATCGCGGAAGCGATACTGCAGGTCAAGGGCGCGGTGGACATGCACCAGGGCTGTCTGGGGAGCGACGGTGTAAGAGTAGTTCCACAACGTATCGTTGTCGCGCCAGCGCGGCACGGCACGCAAATCCTGCACGGTGAACAGAACCAGGGCGAGGCCAAAAGCGGGAACCAATACGCGATCCGGACGGCGGTCCCCGTACCACGTGGGAAGAGTATGCAGAAGGAAATACGCCACCGCCAGGCAAAATCCCATCGAAGGCAGATAGGAAAACCGCTCGGCCAACAGCGGGTAGCTGAGCTGGCGCACATCAAGACAGGGAAGCAGCGTTGCCGGCCACCACAAAATCAGGAAACACAGGGCGGGGTCGTGCTTGCGGAGAAGGACCGCCAGTCCCAGCACGAACAGCGTAATCCAAGGCCATGGCGACCACAGGCTCGCGGTCAAATCGAAGCTGCGGAAATCATTCAGGCCGGTGGGCCAAAAGAAGAGTTTGGTGTGCTGCCCCAGCAGCCCCACCGCTGCCGCGGCCACGCGCGGCGTGAGCTTCCAAAGATGCGGAGCGTGCGACACATGCCCCAGAAAGGTAATCCGGAGCCCAATGTAGGTGGCTGCCGCGGTCACATAGGGCAGCCAGCGAAGGCCTTTGCGCCACCAGCTTTCCGCGTCCGCCATCACGAACCAGTACACGGCCAGGAGCACCGGCATGCTGATGGCCATTTCCTTGAAAAGAAGGGCGAGGAAATAAACGAATGCCCCCAAAGTGTGCCACGCCCAGCGCCGCTGGGGCGCCTTCTCCCCACGATGAAAAATCAGGAAGGCCAGCAGATAAAAAAGGCCGCATCCACAGTCAGGGACGCCAGCAATCCAGCACACCGGCTCCACGTGCAAAGGGTGCAAGGCCCAAAGGAGGGCCCCCGCGAACGCCGCCACGTGATTCTGCAAGAGCTCCCGGCCCAGCCGGTAAACCAGGAGGACATTGATCACGTAGAAGACCAATTGGTAAAGATGAAATGCCGCGGGGTTGGCTCCCGCCACCTGCCAGACAAGAAAATGCGAAAAGATGTGGAGGGGGCGGTAGAAGTTGGTTTCCGCCGCGCCACCGAGGAAGGACCAGACGGGGCCGGTGAAGATGCGGCGCCACAGGTGGGGATTACTCACGAAGGGATTTTCCAGAACCTGCCGGCCGTCGTCGTAAACGAAGCCGTTGCCCAACATGCCGCCAAAAGCCACGACGGTGCTCAGGACCAGCAGCCACTTCGCCACCGCCGGATGACTCTTCAACAGATCATCGCCCCGCTTCAGCAACGCCAGCCTCCCCGAACCAAGTCTGCATCACCCTGCATTGTATTACCGCAATTTCTTGTTTTCTTAGAAAGGATTACTGAACGCACGTGTTTACTTTCAATCTTTGCTTTTTGTCCGTCGCCTTTTGATTTTCCTTTGCGGCCCTGCCGGGCTGCGCATGCACGGCCCCGATCAATGTTTTACAAGCAACGAGCGGACGCGCGTCGCCTCCGGCCCTTCACCGGCGGCTTCGAGCGCGCGCGCTTCAGCCTTGTAAGCTTCAATATAAGTCGGATCGACCTCACGCGCTGCATGAAATTGCGCTGCCGCTTCAAGGGGGTGGCCCAGTTTCAACGCGCAGGTACCCAGGAAAAATCGGGACTCAACATCCTGAGGGTTGAGTTTGACGGCGGTCTTAAAGTACTCCGCCGCGCGCTGATAGTCGCCCTGCGGAAAGTAATATGCGCCCAGGGCCTTATACGCCGGACTGTGATCAGGCCCCAGCCGAATGGCCATTTGAAAGTAGTTAACGGCCTCGGCGTTGTGGGCTCGCAGCAGCGCGATTTGTCCTAACCCCAGGTAACATTCGTAGTCGATTCCGGCGAGTGGCCGCACACTCTCCCGGTTCAAACACAATGCAGTCTGATACTCGCGCTCCGCCCCCGGCATGTTGCCGTCGCGGTTGCGGAGGAGCGTCGCCTGAAAAAGGTGTACAAGCGCCGAGTCAGGTGAGGCGTACAGCGAGTAAGTCCACAAAGCGACGTTGTTGTTCCAGGTGGGAACCAGAGGCACGTCCTGAACGGCGTAAGCGATCGACCCGAACGCGATGATCCCCGCTAGCGCCGGGGCGAGTCGTCTCATGGGGAAGAGTTGGGGGAGTTCAACCAGCAGCAAGCAAGCAACGGCCAGGGCCAGCCCCACCGACGGCAGATACGAGAATCGATCCGCCACCGGGAAGCTCACGATGCGAACGTCGAGGCATGGCGCCAGAGTCACCAGCCACCAGATAACCAGAAAACCCAAAAGGGGCTGCCGCCGGCGAAGGACTAGAGCAGCAACGATGCCCAAAAGCACCAGCCAGGGCCAGGGGGAATGCAAGCTCCGGGCCAGATCGAAAACCCGGAAGGCACTCAAGCGCACGGGCCAAAAGAAAATTCTGGCATGTTGGCCCAGAAGTCCCAGCGCCGCCGCGAATATGTCGCGCGAGAATTTAAACGCCTGCGGCGCCTGCGAAAAGCCGCCCAGGGCGCCGCTGCGGATCGCCACGTAGACGGCGAGCGCCATCCCCAAGGGCAACCAGCGGACCGCTTTCTGCTTCCACGTCGAACTGCCCGGGAAGAAAAACCAGTAGACCAGCACGAGCAGAGGAAACGTGAGCGCCGACTCTTTGAAGAGGAGGGCGGGAAAGTATGCCAGCGCGGCGAGGGCGTAACGGCCCCACGCTCCGTCAGCACCTTTTTCGGCGCGAAGAAAAAACAGAAATCCCAGGATTGCGAAGCACGCCGCTCCCGCGTCGGGCAAGGCGGAAACCCACGCGACCGTTTCCACGTGTTGCGGATGCAATGCCCACAGCAAGGCGCCGCCAAACGCCGCGAGGTCGTTGCGTATCAATTCGCGCCCGACCTGGAAGACCAGCCAAGTCGTTCCGGCGCATAGGAGGAGTTGGAAAAGATGGAATACCGCGGGGTTGGGTCCGTTAGCGCGATACAAAAGCCAGTAGATCACAAATTGCAGCGGCCGGTAAAAGTTGTCATGCTCGCCGGCCCCGCGAAACGACCAGACAGAGCCAAGGAATATCCGCCGCCAGAAGTGCGCATTGGTAATGAAAGGATTCTCGAGAATTTGGGGAATGTCATCGAAGACGAACTGACCGGAAAGCGTTCCGGCAAAAACCACGAACGTGAGCAGGGCGAGAAGTCCCCCCGCCCAACGTGAATGATTTGCCAGCCAGGTATTCCACCGTTCAATCAAGGGTCGCCTCGGCCCGGGAACAAACTGTCTCGCCGTGACGGCGCCACGGCGGCCACCGGAGGTTTGGAGTCCTGCCAGGAACGAACGTCACGCGGATGATGGCTTCACGCCCGTGACCAGCAGGGCTCCTTCCGCCTTGAAGCGCTGCATCTGGGCCGCGTCGCGGAACCATCGGCCGGTGTAAACCTCGGGGGTGGGCGAGGGGTCAGGAATGCGGCGATGGTGAACATCGCGGAAGCCGGCGGCCCGGAAGCGGTCCTGCCATTCTGCGGCTGAGAGCAGATGCGTAGGAATTTGGAAGTGGAGCTTCCATTGGTGACAATCAGCATTGTCGCGATAGTAGTTAATCAAAATCCACGCTGAGCCACCGCCCGCGAGCACGCGAAAAATCTCGGTGAGGCCACGCCCCGGGTCGTGCCAGTAGTACGCGGATTCGACGGACAGGACCTTGGTGAAGGAGTCCGGCGGCGAGGGGATCTCCTCAGCGGTTCCGTGTTGGAACTGGGCGTTGGGAACGCCGCCGCTGGCGAGTTGCGCCCGCCGGATCATCTCATCCGACACATCAATCCCCACCGCCAAGCCGTTCGGCACGCACGCGGCGAGCCGCCGGACCAGCCACCCGCTTCCGCAACCGACGTCCAGCACGCGATCGGCGGGTTGCAAATCCATGAGCGCGAGCGTAGGGGCAACGATGGGAAGGTGGCTCTCCTCCATTTCTTCCCCACGACCCGCTTCCGCCCAGCGGTTGAATTCTTCGCGAAGCTGATGCTCCGGCGTCCGGTTCGGCATCGTCATGTCAAAGGAAACCTCGCCCGAGATTCTACCAGAGCGAAACCCCATGCGCCGGGACTTTTGCCGACCAGTCCGATGCTCCCAAGTTATGGGTAGGAAATAATCACCGACTCGGGCATGGGGGGTTGCCGGAAGTGCTCGCTCCGCGTGAATCCGGCATTACGAAACATGCGGTCGAATTCCGCAAACGTGTAAGCGTCGCCATGCGGGGTCGAGCCCAGCATGATCATGCTGAAGGTGGCGGCTTCGGGCGGTGTGACGCGATCGTCGTTGGGCACAAATTCCAGTGTCACGGCGCGGCCGCCTGGTGCGAGCGCGGAATGAACCTTGCGCAAAAGCTCCTCGCAAGTGGGAGGATCAAAATGATGCAAGAAATTGGTCAGCAGGACAAGATCGTAGCCTTCACCGAATTCAACTTCAAAGGCGCTTCCGGCGATGATGGAATGGCGGGAGTCGACGCCCGACTTCCGCGCATTTTCTCTAGCCACCTCGAGAACACTTGCCCAGTCGAGCGCCACAATTTCGGCTTGGGGGTTGTGCCGGGCGATGTTGATGCCGAAAAGCCCGTGGCCGGCGGCGATATCAAGCACGCGGCACTTTCCACCTTTGTCAGCTTCCACCAATTTGGAGATGGCCTCGGCCGGCATCATCATCATGGGGGCCATGGAGCGGGCGAATTCCACCCAAATCGGATTCTCCACGCCCACCGTCCCCTCTTCGCCCATCATCGTTCCGCCCTTGCGCACAGCGCCCGTAAGGTCATCGAAGGCCTTGAGCATCTCAGGCGCGTCCAGGAAGTGCGCGGCACTACCCATGTAAGCGGGAGAGCGGCGATCGAGGAACATGGCCGCGTCCGGAGCCAACCCGTAATGGAATTCTTTCTTGGTGAGGAAGCCCATCACCGTGAGGTAATCACAAAGGATTCGAATTCCGCGCTCGGCTGCTCCGGCGCGTTGGGCAATTTGTTCAGCCGTGGTCTGCCGGTCCCCGATGGCGGTAAAGACATCAAGATCAATCGCAGCCCTCATGGCGGCAGTCTGTTGGTAGGCGTTAAAAGTCTGGAAGAGCCGCCCAGGGTTGGGTATGGCAGTGACCGCCGGAGGTGCTCCCACCGCTTCCCCTTGCGTCTTGCCGACCACTTCACGTGCTACGGATTGGCTCATCGAAAATCCTCCTCGGATATGAGATTTGCGGACTTAAGCCTGCCACGCACCCTGCCAGCACGAGCCGTGATTCGGATGGGCCGGCAGAAAAGAACTTGCCCCACAGGGATCCGCGTCGGCGGTAAAGGCGCCATCCGCGCATTCCTACGCGATGGGCACAACCCCACCCGCTATGGAATTCAATTTATGGTCAAGCCCTGACTGATTACCGCTCGGAGGGGCAGTATGGCGTCCGAGCGGAAGAACTCATTGCTGTACTTTCGTCAGCAACTCCACAAACTTCTGCTCGCGGTCCTTCTGGTCCATTCCCAGGTGCTTCTCCATGACTTGCGTGGTGTTCATGGAGCAAAACTTGGGGCCGCACATGGAGCAAAAGGCGGCTTCCTTGTAGTACTCATCCTGCAAAGTCTCGTCGTGCATGGAACGCGCCGTTTCCGGATCAAGGGAAAGCTGAAATTGCCTGTTCCAATCGAAGAGAAAGCGCGCGTAGCTGAGCGCATCGTCGCGATCGCGGGCGCCGGGGCGATGCCGGGCAACATCCGCGGCATGGGCGGCAATCTTGTATGCGATGATGCCCTGACGCACATCGTCCTTGTTGGGCAGGCCGAGATGTTCCTTGGGGGTCACGTAGCAGAGCATGGCCGCCCCGTGCCAGCCAATCATGGCAGCGCCGATTGCCGAGGTAATGTGGTCGTAGCCGGGAGCGATGTCGGTAACCAGCGGTCCCAGGGTGTAGAAGGGTGCTTCGTGGCAAAGTTCCACTTCCTTGTCCACCTGGAGCTTGATCTGATCGAGGGGAATGTGGCCGGGTCCTTCGATCATCACCTGCACATCGTATTCCCAGGCCTTGCGGGTGAGCTCACCGAGCGTTTTCAGTTCCGCGAATTGGGCTTCGTCACTGGCGTCCGCCAGGCAGCCGGGCCGCAGGCCGTCACCGAGGGAAAACGAAACATCATACTTCTGGAAAATCCTGCAAATGTCCTCGAAGTGTGTGTAGAGAAAATTCTCCTGATTGTTTTCCACGCTCCACTGCGCCATGATGGCCCCGCCGCGGCTGACGATGCCGGTAATGCGCTTGCGCGTCAGGGGAATGTGCGCGCGCAGCACGCCGGCGTGGATGGTCATGTAATCCACGCCTTGCGCGGCCTGCTCTTCAATTACTTCCAACATGATTTGAGCGGTGAGGTCGCGCACCTTGCTGACGCGAGCGAGGGCCTCGTAAATCGGCACGGTGCCGATGGGTACGGGGCTGGCGCGCAGAATCGCTTCACGAATTTCGTGAATATCGCCGCCGGTGGAAAGATCCATCACCGTATCCGCGCCATAGTGCACAGAGGTGTGCAACTTTTCGAGTTCCTGGTCGATATTGGAAGCGCTGGAGGAATTGCCGATGTTGGAGTTGATCTTGCACTTCGCGGCCACGCCGATTGCCATGGGCTCCAACTCCACGTGGCGGATATTGGCGGGAATGATCATGCGGCCGCGCGCCACTTCGTCCCGGACGGTTTCCGCCGGCAGGCTCTCGCGTTTTGCCACGTACTCCATTTCTTCCGTGATGATGCCCTGCCGACCGTAATGCATCTGCGTCACGATGGGACCGGTGCGCTTCTCAACCCACGGGGCGCGAATTGGGGACGACATAAGACAACCTCTCTCTCAGTCCTCTGGCGAATTCACCCTGAAAAAGCAGTGTACAACCACGGCGCATCTTACGCAAGGTGGGCCTCATTGCACGGCATGTAATCGTATTCCCCCTTGTGGCCGGGACTTGCCTAGCGCGACACATTTCCTGGGGCGGCTAAGTCCTATTGCAGCAATGTCTGCCTTAACGTAAGATGGGACGGGTTTTAGGAAAACACATCACGACAAAATGATTGATCGTACCATTTCACATTACCGGATTGTCGAGCAACTGGGTGGCGGCGGGATGGGCGTGGTCTACAAAGCCGAGGACACCAAGCTCGGCCGGTTTGTCGCCCTCAAGTTTCTGCCCGAGCAGTTCAATGAGGATCCGCAAGCCCTGGAGCGGTTCAAGCGGGAGGCGCGTACGGCGTCGGCGCTCGATCATGCAAATATTTGCACCATCTACGAGATCGACGAGGCGGATGGTCACACCTTCATCGCCATGCAGTTACTCGAAGGGCAGACGTTCAAGCATCGCATCGCTGCGGGACCGATCAAGGCCGAAGATCTGCTCGAGTACGCCCTGCAAATAGCCGACGCCCTGGACGCGGCGCACTCCAGAGGCATCATCCATCGCGACATCAAGCCGGCGAACATTTTCCTGACCAGCCGCGGGCAAGCGAAAATTTTGGATTTCGGCTTAGCCAAGGTGGCGCCGGGACGACAATACGTGGGTACGCCAGCGGGCGCATCCGCCACGGCGACGATGGCGACCTCACCTGAACACCTGACCAGCCCCGGCACGGCGATGGGAACAATTGCTTATATGTCGCCGGAACAGGCGCTGGGCGAGGAGCTTGATGCGCGAACGGACCTGTTCAGTTTCGGCGTGGTGCTTTATGAGATGGCCGCCGGACGGGCGGCATTTGGCGGTTCCACATCCGCCGCAATCTTCGACGCCATCCTGCACAAGGCGCCGGTTTCGCCGGTGCGATTGAATTCGGAGGTTTCTCCGGAGCTCGAGCGGATCATCAACAAGTTGCTGGAGAAGGACCGTGAGCTGCGCTATCAGAGCGCGGCGGATGTCCGCGCTGACCTGAAGCGACTGAGGCGCGACACCGACTCCGGCCGCTCGACGGTAATCAACTCGGCCGCGCCTGTAGCGGTGACCCCACAAGAGATTAGTGACGGGGTCGCAGCCCGCGGGGCCTCGGGGGCAGCGGATGTGCCGGGCCCGCTCCCAGTGAGCGCATCCAAGGCCCGCAGATCGCGCGCCATTGCGTTGACAGGCGCTGCTGTGACAGTGGCAATAGTCGGGGCGGTTATCGCATTCGTGCATTTCCGACGACCGGCGATGACCGAACGCGACTCGATTCTGTTGACGGATTTCGTCAACACGACAGGAGACCCGGTTTTCGATGGCACGCTCAAGAAGGCGGTGGCGGTGGAGCTCGAGCAATCGCCTTTTCTCAATGTCTTCCCCGACCAGCGGGTGCAGGAGACGCTGAAATTCATGGGAAGACCCATGGACACGCGCATCACATCGGATGTGGCGCGGGAGATTTGCCAGCGCGATGGGATCAAAGCAATGCTGACCGGCGGGATCTCAAGCCTCGGTAACCAGTACATCATCACCCTGGAAGCCGTAAATGCGAGCACGGGCGACTCGCTGGGGCAAACACAGGCCACCGCGAACTCAAAAGAGCAAGTTCTCAAGGCTTTGGGCAGCGCCAGTTCCGAGTTGCGGATGAATCTGGGAGAATCGCTGGCCTCCGTTCAGAAGTTCGACATGCCCTTGGACCAGGCCACAACATCGTCCCTCGATGCTCTGAAAGCCTTCACCCTTGGCGATACGCAGCACAATACGGGGGAGGACACGGCGGCGATTCCCTTCTACCAGCACGCCATCGAACTCGATCCCAATTTCGCCATGGCGTATGCCCGCCTCGGTACCTGCTACAGCAACACAGGGCAGAGTGAACTGGCTGCGCAAAACACGCAAAAAGCGTTTGAGCTCAAGGACCGTGCCAGCGAGCGCGAGCGCCTCTACATCACCAGCCACTACTACGATACCTGGGGAGATATCGACAAAACCATCCAGGCTTACGAATTGTTTAAACAGACTTACCCTCGGGATTCGACCCCGCGCACCAATCTGGCGGGCATCTACATCAATTTGGGAGATTTTCAGAAGGCAGTGGACGAGGGTTTGGAAGCGATCCGGCTGTCTCCCGACACCTGGAACGCTTATGGCAACGTTGCCTCAGCTTATACGGGGCTGGACCGCCTGGATGATGCCAAAGCAATCCTTCAGCAGGCCATCAACCGGAAGATCGGGGGCGCAGGCCTCCACGCCGCCCTTGCCTATATTGCAATCCTCCAGGGTGACAAGGCGACCTTGGGTCGGGAGGAGCCTTTGGTGCGACAAAGCCCCTACTGGGCGGCCCAACTGGACATCCTTAACGCCGACATGGCGGGCGCTCAAGGACGCCTGAAGAAAATGCGCGAACTCATAGGCGGGACGGTGGAGCAAGCCCGGCGCTTAAACCTCTCAGAGATTGCGGGGCAACTTCTCCTGGATCAAGGGCAGTGTGAGGCCCTCGCCGGCTTTCGCTCACAAGCCACGGAAGACGCCACGACGGCGCTGAAGGCTTCGGCGAGTCCTTATGTTAAGTTGGGTGCGGCGGGGGTGCTGGCGCTCGCCGACCAGGACGCAAGAGCTAAGAGTCTGGCGGAGGAAGTGGCAAAGTTACGTCCGGACGACACCTTGGTCCAGGCCGTCGCCATCCCAGGTATGCAGGCGTTCCTGGAAATAAAGCACGACAATCCCGCCAGAGCCCTCGAGCTTCTACAGCGGGCTCAGCCATACGACCGCGCGGACACTGGTACGATGTGGGTTCGAGGCATAGCTTACCTGAAGGCGGGAAGAACCAATGACGCCGTACAGGAATTCCAGAAGATTTTGGCTTACAAAAACTCCCGTCCCGGCTCCCCCTACATTTTCATGGCCCAACTAGGTGTGGGCCGCGCCCAAGCCCTTGCCGGGGACAAAGCTAAAGCCCGCACTGCCTACCAGGATTTCTTCGCCCTGTGGAAAGACGCCGACCCCGATCTCCCTCTCCTCGAAGAAGCCAAAGCCGAATACGCCAAGTTGCAATAAGTACCTTTTTTATTGTCGAGAAGTGCGAGGAATCAATCGTCGACAAGCCCAGCCGATAAGCGGCTTGACAAGATCCTCCCCCAAATTAGTTTGGAAGTGAGACTGTTGTCAGTCGGCGCGATGAGGCGAGTGGCTAGTTAGCCCGCTCGAGGTATTTGCCTTCGGCGGTATCCACGCGGATCGTCTCACCTTCATTGATGAAGGGGGGCACCTGGACCACCACGCCGGTTTCGAGGGTGGCGGGTTTGGTCACGTTGGTCGCTGACCCCCCCTTGATGCCCGGCTCGGTTTTGACTACCTTCAGGTCGACGGTGGCAGGCAACTCGACGTCCACGGGCCGGCCCTCAAAGAACGCTACCTTGAGCAGAACGTCGGGCATCATGTAAGCGGCTCGGTCGCCCACGGCCTCCTTGGTGAGGTGAATCTGCTCATAATTCGCGGTGTTCATGAAGTAATAGGAATCCCCGTCGGCATACAGGTACTGCATCTCGACTTCGTCGATCGCAGCGCGCTCCACGGTATCCTCAGAGCGGAAGCGGTGGTCATTCATGGCGCCAGTCCGCAGATTGCGCATTTTGGCCTGCACGAATGCCCGCAGGTTGCCGGGCGTGCGGTGCTCGGCCTTGTAAATGGTAAAAAGCTCGTTGTTGTGCCGGATGATCATTCCGGGTCGGAGATCATTCGCGTTCATAATTGTTCCTTCGTTCTGCTGATGGTGGGGCTTAACACAGGATGGAGAACTGGGAGTCCTTTCCCGCAAGAGCCCGAATATGCAATTTTAACGGGTTCCCGGCCTTCCGTCAACGACCGCAAGAGAGAAACGGCAGGAAGCTGGGAGCATAAGGCCGTGAACACAAGGTTGTCCTCTCAAATCGCAAATCATGTTATCCGATCACATGATGATAACGGGCGGCCAATAGGCAGGAATCACCAGAAACACCAACATAATCACATTAGTCACGGCAAGCCCGACCAGCGTTAACCTCGTACAATATTCTGACCAGGAACGCCGGGATTCCAATCCAAGTCCGAACAAAAGAGCCATAGCGGGGAAAGCCGGTAACAGAAGGCGTCCTTGTGGTTGCGCTTGGGTGAAGTTTAAGTAGACGATAACCATTAGGTTCAGCACGATGGCGCTGGAAAGAATGGCGGAGAGACGGAAATTAATCCGGCGCTGCCAGACTCCTCCAATCCAGCAAACGCCCGCGCTGACCAGCGCAAGCGAATATACCAGGTAAACCGAAAGGGGCAACGGCAATGTCAGCCAGCCAAAGTATCCGATAAAAGACTTGATGAGGAGCAAGGGGAAGATTTGTCGGAAGTATGCCGAGCTAAGGGAATGTTTGTGTAACAACCCAACTTCAGTTGCCACCTTTAAGATGACGGTTCGGGCCAGAGGATCACCATATAAAAGCTGGTTCCGGATCAGCCAGGGGGCGACGATCACCAGCATGATCGCACCCAGCGCTCCTGCGCGCAGGAGTTTGGCGCGCCAAGGGGCCTTCTCCGAAATTACTGCCAACAGAAGCGGCACAGACAGAACAACGGCGCTGATCTTGGACAAGAATGCTCCCGCTACTGCGAGGGCGGCGAAGATCCCTATTTCCCAGGCGAATCCGCGTTTGATCAACCGGACGATCAGGTAAAGGGCAAGAGCGGAGAGCATCGTCATCAGCGCGTCGTTGCTGACGTTCATGCTTCTAAAGGTAAACATCGGCCAGAAAGCGACTAGACCACCGACCAACATGCCCGTCCCCATGCTTCCCGATGCTTCCCTGCCGGCCAGAGTGCAGAACCAGATGGTGAAGATCGAGATCAAGGCACTCGCGAGCCGAGCGGAACGAAAGGGCCAATAGCGTCCTAGGTCTCCAGAGGTATTTTGATACATCCTTGGCGGGAAGAGAAAATACCTTCTGCCTTCTTCTTCTCCCACATAGCCAATGGGAGGTAAGTTTGTGTCCACGGCGAGGGGAGCGATGAGCAGATAATACAAAGGCGGCGAAGCGGCTTCCGGCAGACTTGGAGTGTCGAGCGGCAAGGCGTGATTCTGGTTCAAATAGTTCGCATACCGCCAGTGAGCCGGTTCGTCCGGCCCCTCAAAGACCGGGAGCGCGAACGACCAGGCAACCATCAACGCCGCCGCGGCCACCAGCATCACCGCCAGGCTCCTGCCTACAGGTGGCGTCGTTGCTCTGGGGAGGTTTGAAATAGGTACGCTGATCGGACTGTTGGTGGCCATATGCTAAATGTCACCAGCCAGCCCGCGGCTTGGTGATTGCGACGATCCCCCGCTTCGCCCACCCTATCTTCCCCGGAGGCGAGCGGATGCATTGGGAGGCTCATCGCCGAGTATTTCTTGTATCACCATCGCCGCCGAATTGTCCAGCCCGCACGCGTCAACAGAGGGGACCTCACGGTTAGATCCAGCCGGGATGAATACGCGGCTCCGCTTTTCTTGTTTGCGCTACAATACGGTTCGGCCATGGCTAAAGAGGACGAAGCGGATCGTCCCAAGCCGGAAAGAGCGGTTCATTGTGTGAACAAGAAATGGATTTGATTCGAACGGGATTTCAACTTGTCTATGAAGAACTCGCATCGGACCCGGCGATGGGTTCGGTGGCGATCGTGCCTTGGGATGTTGCCATTTTCGGTTTTCCGGTGGCTTCCTTCCGGCCGGGTCCGGGAGATTTTAACCACGACCAAATGGAAACGTTCCAATGCAGGTTTACCGCCTGGATGCACTCGAAGAACATCAAGGTATGCTCATCAACCCTAGCCCCCACGCAGTCCTTTTGGCGTGAGGTTTTGCCACGAGTTGGTTTCGAGTTCGTCGATCTGTCTCTTCAGGTCACCCTGCCTCTTCCCAACGCGAAGCTCCCTCCAGTGCGGTGCCAACTGCGTCCGGCTCTACCCGAGGATCACGCCGCCATTGAGGCGATTGCCGCTGAGTCGTTCTCGCACGGGCGGTATCATGCCGATCCGCTTTTTCCCAAACACCTTGCGGACCGCCGCTATTCGCAGTGGGTGCGCAACACTCTCAGTAACCCGAGCCCGACCGATCGTATGTACGTCCTGATGCAGGGGGCGCGTGTGGCGGGATTCCATCACGTTATGATCGAAAGAGACATTTCCGATCTGCGGCTGGCAGCTGTGGCGGCTGATTTGAAAGGGACGATGCTGGGCGTGGAACTCTATGCCGCCACGCTGCATGAACTACGTCGCCAAAACGTCCGGCGCGTGGTGGCAAGTATTTCGGCCGTGAATCACAGCGTTGTTAACCTTTTCTCAATGCTCGGCTTCCGCTTCGGCAACCCGGAGATTATCTACCACTGGCATGCTTCCACTCGGTGACTGCCGCAAAATTGCAACACGTCGGGATCACGATTAATGCGAAAGTGCGGTTGCCTAAGATCCCCCTCCGACGTCGGAGGGCGTTGGCCGGGTGGCCTGGAATGTGGATTCGATGTAGACACAGCGGCAGAATTCCTGAAGCAGATCGTACCCGTCCCAGAAGCGGTGGAATTGCAGGGCCTGGCCGATCGGCACGATCCGATCGATGGCGCGGCCGTTGAGGCGCCGAACCAAGGCGTGCAAATCATCCGGTGTGAAACCGAACCATGTCAGCGTCTGGTCCCGGCGGTCAAGGAAAGGGGCCAGATCTGTAAGACTTTCCAGGTGCGCTTCCACGAATAGTCCGCCACCGGGATGACTCCGCTGGAAACCCGCCAGCGAAGCCAGACTCAAGACGGTCAACCCCTTGTATCGCCGGCACTCCTCGACGGGCGAGTTGAGAATGGCGGAACAAGTGTACCTCAGCTTCTGCATTGAAACAGCAGCCGGCAGAACGTATCGGCGACGCTCAACACATCCGGCCACACGGGGGAAGAAGTCCGCGGAAGCGGCGTGTGTCTCAGATCCGGATCCACACCACACCACGAGGCGCGGAGAAGAACACGCCAATTGGTCAAACCAGAAGGAGTCGTTGAAAAACTGGTTCGCCAGGTAATCACGCTTCTCTTCTGAAAGGTCCGCATACGCACTGGCGCGGATGGCGGATAAGGAATAGCGGTCGGGAAAGGTAATTTCCTTCGCGTGAGGAGCCAGGGGCGAGCGCCGGATGATCTCCACCGTCTGGTCGCCGCCCCAAATCACGCGGACGTCGCACAAAGCTGAAAGCATCTTTGTCGGTTCCGCCTCGTGGTGGTAGCTGACGATGGTTGTGCCGCTCCGCGCGGGCTCCGCTGCCGAGGCCAGGCTCTCCCGAAGAAGCCGCAGCAAGATGCTGGTGGATTCGGAGCGCTGCGGCGAAAGGCGAACGACGTTGCGGTTGCCGGTGAGCGCCGCCAGAAACCACGAATACACAAAGATTGTATCGACATTGCGCGGCGGTAAATGAAAGACGATTCCTCGGGGCGTAAGCGTCCGATGATCGAGTTGAATCGCGCGGAATTGAGCGCTCAGCCGGTTCACCTCAGCCTTACGCATCCAGTACGCCAGCGCCAACAACTCGGGGTGCCCGCGCGCTTCTGCGTCACGAAAAATACGTTGGGAGAAGTCCACCGACGCTTCCACCACCGATTCATGGAACGGGTCGGCCGCGGTGGAGCCGGCCAGAAGGCCTGGCAGTTCCTCGAGCGCAATCACCCCTTGCTGGGGAAGCAGTATTTCGATCTGCATCAGCCCACCTTGGTGGCGATGACGTCGCTGCAGCCGCGCACTTCGGCGTCGGGAATCCGGCCAAGGACAGAGAATGCCTTGCCGAATCGGCCGCAGGCGGGAGAGTCTATTGCCTGGACGACGCCAAGATCCTCAGTCAGCAGGCAGTGCCCGGGATAGCTGCGGGGCAGCGCGCTCAGCACTTCTAACACACCGGTTTGGCCAGGAGCGACCTCTTCGAACGTGTACGGATCACGCACGATCACATCGGCAAAGTTGGGGGGGTACAGGTAACCGTCTTCACCCTCCAGAAAAACGCTGCCCACCTGTTCCACCATGCCGTAAAAGTTGTAGATTCGCGTCAGGCCCATGGCCTTGCGCAGTGCAGCGCGGAAATCAGCGGCACTGACCGCTTGTTCCTGGAGCTTCTTCCATCCGCCGCCATGAATGAGGATGCCCTGGGAGAGGTCAAGTCCCGCCTCGACGAGCGGTTGATAAAACCGGGTCCAAACCAGGAAAGTAAACCCGAAAACCAGAAAAGGTCCGCCGCCAAAGCGGCGCAGGAAGTCCTTTAGCTCCGGCACGAGCAGTTCCAGATTGGTGTCCAGCGCGTAAAAGTGGTCCCTTCCGAAATTGATCATGCCAAGCAGACCGGCGGCGCGGGCGTTGAATTGGCGCCTATCGCGAATCAAGTCGGCGGACTCGATCAGGACCATGGGGAGACGATGGGGGCCCAGAACGCTGGTCATGATGCGGCTCAGGGCCAGCGTCTGCAACTGGGCTGTTTCGCGATCCAGAAGAATGCGGCTGGGCGTTTGGCCAGTGGTCCCACTGGATTGCAAGATCTTGAATACTTCGCTTTCGGGGACGCTGGAAAGAAGGCGCTCTTTGAACAGGCCGACGGGCAGGTAGGGAAGCGCGGCGAGATTTTGAGGATCCGCGCTCCCCGGAAACATCACGCGCGCCAGTCGGGCATACTCCGGCGATCGTTCCCGATGGCTCTTACCGAGGCGTGTCAATTCGGCCAGAAGGACCGCCTCCTTCTGCGCCTGCGGCACGGAGTACTGGGGTCGCTGAATGAGATCATCAAGTGTCATACTCGCGCCAGAAGGTCTTCATAACTGATTTTTCCAGTGTCCTTAGTGGGCAGATTGTCGATCCGCCGAAACTCGAAAGCGCTGTGGTGGATCTTCAGCTTGGCGGCGAGTGCGGCGCGTATTTCTTTATGCGTGGCCTCCGTCCCAAATTCACAGAAAATGATCACACGGTCGGAACTTGCCACTGCGGCAGCCGGACCGTTCCGTTTCACAAACGTCTCCAGTTCGTCGAGATTGATACGCAACCCGAAGAGCTTGGCATCGCGCTTGGACCGGCCCAGGATAAAAACATATCCCTCCGCATCGAGGCGAGCCCGGTCGCCTGTAAAGAGGCAGCCGTGGAGTTCATCGGCTTTGGCCAGATCCTCGCGATTGGATGCATACCCCAGCATGACGTTCGGGCCGCTATACACCAGTTCGCCTTCGATGTCAGGACCGGAGACGGGATCTCCATTCTCGTCATGGACGCGGATCACGCCGCCCGGAATGGCGCGGCCGGCGGACCCCAGTTTCCGCGGCAAGTCTGTGGAAGGCAGAATCGAAATGCGCGCCGTGGCCTCCGTTTGCCCGTACATCACAAAAAAACCTCCTTGGCGCTCGGTCATGCGTTCGTGGAAATGAGCGATGCTGCCCCCATCCAGCTTGCCGCCCGCCTGGGTCATGGTGCGCAGATTGGGGACGTTCAGTTCATTCAATCCCAGGCGGCGCAACATCTGATAGGTATAAGGAACGCCGGAAAACGAATTCACCTGGTAACGGCGGATCGCCTCCCAAAATGCCTGGCTCACCAGCCCTTGCCGCGCCAGCAGGATCGATGTACCGGCGAGCAGATGACTGTTCACCACCGACAAACCGTAAGAATAATGAATGGGAAGATGCGCCACGGCTATATCGCGCTCACCGATGCCAAGAGCGTGCTGGATGGACTGGGCATTCGCTACAAGGTTGCCGCGTCGCAGCCTGACGAACTTCGGACTACCAGTGCTGCCTGAGGTGGACAACAGGAGGGCCAGATCGGGATGAAGCGGTGCATTATCCATCCGTTTGCGCCGCCAGAAATAGTTGGTGCCGGAACTTTCATAATCCCGGGGATCGGCAGGAAGCGAGGATAGCACCCAGTCCGGCCGATACAACGCGATCAGATTAGCAACCAACTCCCCGTCCAGTTGGTCGTTGAGCAAGGCTACGGCATGCCCCACTTCCACCGCCGCCAGATACCAGGCCACGGAAGACAGATCATTGCGACACACCAGAAAGAGGAGGCGCTTCTCGGTATCAACCAGCAAATCGCGACGCCGGGCCACCTGATCCGAAAGTTCCCCGTAGGTCCACGAAGCATCGGCGGCTCCGTCGATCAAGGCGACGCGACTCCGCCGAGAGTGGTCATCGATTGAAAAGATCATTTAGACAATCATCCCGCCGTCAACGCCGAGCACCTGGCCGGTCACGTAGGACGACATGTCGCTGGCCAAAAACACGATCACCTGCGCCACTTCCTCCGCAGTGCCGATCCGGCCCATCCGGATGCCTGCAATACTTTGCTGCAATTTCTCCGGCGGCAACTGGCTCGTCATCTCTGTATCAATGATCCCCGGAGCAACCGCGTTGACACGGATATTCTTGGGCGCCAGTTCCTTTGCCGCTGCCAGGGTCATCCCAATGACCGCAGCCTTGGAAGCAGCGTATACCGTCTGGCCTTCGGCGCCAAAGCGACCGAGGATAGAAGAAATGTTAATGATGGAGCCTCGCCGGTTGCGGCCCATCAATCGCGACGCCTCCTGGAGATGCACCAGGCTGCCGATAAGATTCGTGTCGATAACAGTGCGCAGGGTCTCGCCGGTGATCATCCCCAGCAGAGCGCCCTGCAGAATTCCGGCATTGTTGACCAATACGTCCAACCGTTTGAAGCGCCGGAAAATTTCGGCATAACAATTCTTGACGGCCGGAGCGTCTGTCACATCCGCCGTCAGGCCCATCACGGTCCCGTGGAATTCAGCCTCCAATTCCAGGCAGCGCTCTTCCAAAAGTGCGGCGGAGCCGCGATGGTTGAGAATCACCGTGGCGCCGTTGCGCGCGAATTCACGCGCCGTAGCCCATCCGATGCCACGTGTGGAACCGGTTATGAAGGAGATCTTGTCCTTCAGCATCAAGCGAAGCTGCCTCCGTTCCGGGCGACGATCTCCTTCGCTTTCTGAAAGCTGCTCATTGCTATCACCTCGTCGGTCGGCAGCATAATTTCAAACGCCCTCTCGATCTCGTTGATCAGAGTCATGTGGGCAACCGAATCCCAGCCGGACGTCTGACCATAAGCCATGGATTCGAAATCGTCGTTGGGGCTCACTCCCAGAGCGTTTACAAACGCATTTTTCAGTTTCTCCATTGACGAAGAGCCCATAAATACCTTTAGTGATTCCGAAATTGCGCCAGGGTATGAGTGTAGCAGGAAGGTTTATTCCTCTCGAAACAATATTCCCGGCGCTTGCTTTCTCAAATTATAAACCTCTTCTTCCCGCGCACAACGATGAGCCCTCCCACCCGCTTCGTATTGTAACGGTAATTCAACTAAAACTCGAAGAGAGCGGCAACCACCTGTTCTTGCTGGGATTCGGAAAGCGTGTTGTAAAAAGGCAGTCGGAGCAAGCGGTCGGACACGTCTTCGGTTACCGGGCAAGCGCCCGGCTTACCCCCGAACTTCCGCCCCATTTCGGAAAGGTGCAGGGGCAAGTAATGAAAGACGCTCAGGATGCCCCGCTTCTTCAGGTGTTCGATCAGCAAAGTTCGTTGTTCCTGATTCGGCAGCAGTAGGTAGTACATGTGGTAAGCCTGATCGCAGTCGGGAGGAATGACGGGCCTGCGGATGCCGCGTTCACGAGCCCAAGCCCCAAGGTGGCGGTCATAGTACTGCCAGATGCAACGCCGCTTATCCTGAATCTGCTGCCAAACTTCCAACTGCCCATAGAGAAATGCCGCCAGCACGTCGGACATAACGTAGCTGCTGCCGATGTCCACCCAGGAGTACTTATCCACCTGTCCGCGAAAGAATCGGGAACGGTTGGTGCCCTTTTCGCGGAGAATTTCGGCGCGCTCGATGTATCTTGGGTCATTCAGTAGTAACGCCCCTCCCTCGCCGCAGGTGAAATTCTTCGTTTCGTGGAAACTCTGCGCCGAGAAGTTCCCAAAGGTCCCCAGCTTGCGTCCCCGGTAGCTGCCGAACAGCCCATGCGCATTGTCCTCCACAACCGCAATGCCGTACCGGGACGCCACACCCATGATCACATCCATCTCACACCCAACGCCCGCGTAGTGGACAGGCACGATCGCTTTCGTGCGCGGGGTCAGCAATCGCTCAAGCTGTGCCTCATCCATATTGAGCGTGTCCTGCCGAATGTCGGTGAAGACAGGCAATGCCCCGCGCAGGACAAACGCGTTCACCGTCGACACAAAGGTGAACGAAGGCACAATCACCTGGTCGCCGGGCTGAAGGTCTAACAGCAATGCCGCCAACTCCAGGGCATGCGTGCAACTGGTCGTAAGAAGGGCCTTGGGAACCTCTAAAACCTCCTCCAGGAGCCTTTGACACCGTTGCGTGAAGCTCTGGTCACCAGCAATCTGGCCAATCTTCAACGCCTCGGTGATGTAATCCAATTCCCTACCGATCACCGCCGACCGGTTGAAAGGGATCGGGTAGTAGGTGTGGGAAGCCATGGTCATTTGGTGCCGCACTTTCGAACTTCGACCGGGAATCGGTGCACTTTAAGGGGCTGGCTCGATAACCTGCGCCTTCTGTTTTTGCATTTCGCCGGTCGAAACGCCGGCGAAGTTATCAGGCCTTGGGGGCCAACAGAAGCAACTGCTTTACATCTTATTTCCGGCACTCCAGACAGATATGTGAATACGGAACACGAAGCAGATTCTCATAACGCTTCGTTTCGATGTTCGTGAACGCGCTCCGCGCCAGGGAATCATATCCTGAAGCGCTCCGGACGAAGCGCCCACGGTCCAGCGAGATCAGCAGCCGGGCCACCGGATGCTGGCCCCGCCAGTATACGCCATCCAACGTTACCAGGCGCCCGCCATCGCGCAAGCGCTCACGGCTGAATGCGAACAGCCTGGCCGCGGCAGCATCTGGCAAATGATGCAATATGCCAATGGCCAAGATGAGGTCGAAATCACGGTCGGGGAATGTCGCGCAATCACCCTCCAAATCAAGTTGCTCAAAACGGCTCTGAGGAAAGCGCGCACGGGCCTTCGCCAAGTAGGAGGCGCTGGCATCGATGCCGACATAAGAAACATTGGGCAGAAAGGCGACAAGGCGGCCCGGCCCGCACCCGACGTCCAGCACGCGCTGGCCCGGCTGGGCACGGAACACCTCTGTGGCCAAGTGGCGCATGCAGGCGTCCCCTCCTAAGAGGCGCATTAACGACAGATAAGCCCACGGCTGGTTCAACACGCGGCGAAGATCCAGGGCCGACAATGAGCTCCTTGGGCGATCAGCTTGGATTCGCTCGGTCTGGCTCGTTTTGGCTATGTCGCGCCTCCTAACGATTCATTGAGAAAACGATGATTTCAGTTTTCCAACAGGTTCGGAAGACCTTGGGCTGCACGCCGGAGGCCTTGCGGAGGGGCTTGTCATGTCGAGTTGCGATATCAGCCACAGGACTTCCCTCGTCAGGCAAATCTTGGCCACTTTTTCAATCGCCACCGCGAAGCATCGGTAACCCCGGGGGAATCTCCTCGCCTTCTATCTCGCCTCGCACGGTGTACGCAGGCTTTTCCATTGTCTTCATATGCAAACGAGCCAGATATTCGCCCATAATACCCAACGCAAACAACTGCGCCCCTGAGAAAATGGCGATAATCGATGCCAGAAATGAGAATCCGGGAACGCTGGTGCCCCGCAGCAGGTACCGACCAACGACGTACAACAGGATGCCAACGCCAAATGCCGTCAATCCGAACCCACAGAAACTAGCCAACTGGAGCGGCAGCGTCGTGAAACCCGTCAGCATATTCAGGGCATGGGTAATGAGCTTTCCGACGGTGTAGTTCGATGGACCGACCTTGCGCGGATCGTGGCGCACCTCCACGGCAACAAAACTGGACGTCGCCCAAGTCAGTAGAACATCGATTGACACGAAGGGGCCTTCATACCTGGCGAAAGCGGCGCGCAGCTCTGTGCGAAAAGCCCGAAAGGCGCTGACGCGCCTAGCGGTCTGGGCGCCCATGGTCTTTTGCAGAGCCAACTTGGTGATGTCAGAGGCCACATCACGCAACAGGCCGTGGTGTTGTTGCCGGGGGTAGCCATAGGCCACGTCCGCGCCCATCAGGATTTCAGCCAACAAGAGTGGGATTTCCTCAGGAGGGTTTTGCAAATCGTCGTCCAGAGTGACAATCTTGTCAAATCGGGCGGCGCGGATCGCACAGAGCAACGCATTGTGCTGGCCATAATTGCGCATCAGGTCGATGCCGCGAACCCAATCCTGGGACTGCGAAAGCCGACTGATCACCTGCCAACTGCCGTCCCGGCTGCCGTCGTTCACGAGTACAGCTTCGAACTTTTCCCCGGTCTGCGACAGGACGGGGTGAAGACGGGCCACCAGGTCCGCCAGGCTCAATTCACTGTTAAAGACCGGGACCAGAACCGAGATTCCTGCCGGGATCGTGCGGTTATCCTCCACCATGTGCGTTCCCGTATCCAGAAGTTCAAAACAGAAGATGCGTCGCGTGGTCCTGTCGTTCAGGGGACAGAATAGGGCGACAATCGGGGCGGCGCAAGGTCCGGTTGCGCAAGCCAGACGCGCCTTTGTGGGAAGTAGCGGATTAACTCGGCATTTCCGGAATCGCCCATGTCGCGCGCCCACACCACTTTTGCTCTATCGATATCGGCTCTATTATACACCCATTCATTATTCAAATTATGATACTGATTGTAGCGAACGATGACGAGCTGGTCTCCCGGCAGTGCCTTCAATTGCGCCAGGACCCGCGCCCGGTCCAGATTTTGGTTACTCTCGGATTCCCAGGTGTGCTTCATATCAACGGGGGTGGGAATGTGCAACTGCGGTGCGGCCGCGCGCACCATGAACAAAAGCACGCAGACGGCCGGGATGGCCCGCACCAACGCCAGCCCGGCTTGTTTTCCACGCCAACGCCACAGCCGCAGATACCGCATGGCCTGCAATACCAGCGCATAAATCGCCGTGGTTATCGCCGCCACGTAGTGGGCTATAAAGTAGATGGGCAGTGCTGCTCCGATGAAAGTGGCCCCGCACACCGCCACCAAAAATCCTGTCTTGCCCGTGATCGACTTCCGGAAGAACTGGCGGGGGTTGACGGCCAGCATCACCACCAGAGGCAGCGCGAGCACCGGCCCCAGGAAGAAACAGTAAGCATCTGAGGCCTTCTCGACCAACATGCTAAAGGGGTGCATCCGGGACTGGTAGTAGTAGTACGTCTGCCAGCCATGCAGATAGAACCGCTCCAGATCGGGATGATGATACTTGTGGGTGAGGTTAAGCGGCTGCCAGGGGAAGTAGGGCACGGCAATGTAGGTGTCGAGATGGACCTGGTAAGGGATGCGAAAGGGGCTGCCCGTGACTTTCCAAAAAAAGTATGCCATTCCCGCCACCGTGGCAGTCAGGATTAGTACCAAGGGCAGGACGATTCGCGGTATCAGTTCCCGGTAGGGTGGATGCTTCTTTCCCAGAATCCACACCCCCGCGGAAATCGCGATGGGAATGCCGAAGAACAGGCTCTCGTAGGGCCGCGTGTTGGCCAGAAGAGCCAGACCCAAACCCATGAGCGCGGCATCCCTCAGGCGCCTGCGCCGACTGATTCTCGGCAGCGCTCCCAAGACGAGCGCTCCTCCGATTGCCGCGAGTGCTCCTCCACAGTAGCTATTCACCCAATAGCTGAAGGTGGCAAGCCGCATAACCGCCAGCAACCCACCCAACAGAGCCCAACCCGGCGGCATCCACCCTTGCAGCATCCAACAGATCGCCGCGCACATGGCGCCCGCGCTGAGCCATACGCCAATCCAGGGGTTTCCGGCGATGACTTGTCCCAGAGCCATGACCAAGCCCTGGGCGGCATAGTACATCGGCATGTAGGTGGGTTTCTGATTGATGTAGATGCTCTCAAAGTGAATCCACATCGGGTGAGTCGGATTTGCAATACGACCGTGCGCAAAAGTGTCCGCGGCCAGTAGATAGCCGAAATCATCATGAAATCCCGGCTTAGGAACCGGCAGGTTGGGCAGCAGAGCAGCACGCATCGCCAATGCCAGGATGCCCACCACGAGCACTGCCAGGGTGCGCCTCCTTGCCAGACGGCCCAGGTATTGTTCGGTGGTCTGAAACCACCGGGAGGGGAAACTGCGCAGAAAGTATGTGGCCACGATCAGGGCAGCCACCAGAATGTACTCGAAGAAGACGAACATGCTACGCCCCTGGGATTTTAGCCACTTTCCGAAAATGCCCCTTCCAGCCTTATCTATCCCTCTGGATGATCCAAGGTCTGCCGCCCTCTCGAGGATCCACTTTTAATGACCAACATGAGGCAAATCAGGGGCAGTTTAGCATGCGGTTTCAGCCGCAAGCAAGAAGCGTGCCGGAACGGTGTTGGTGGAGCTTGAATGTTGTGCGGCAGGCGATGACTTCCTGGTCGCCGCTCACGAATCCCTCCACAGTAAGCTGCGCGAGCATTGCTGAAGCACATCCCGATTGTATCCCACGCCCGGAGTACGGTAAATTGGGGTGCCGGCCTGACCTGCTCTTGACCAGCTTTCCGATTTTTCGGGGAGGGGCGCGCCAGAGGAAATTCCTGTGTGGGTATTACCAGATTGCTGACTTCTCATCGCTCGCGCGCTTGGCTCTATGGGACGCTGGGTGTGGTATTTCTGCGCGCGCTTCCCAACCTGCGTTATCTGATCGGGCGCGACCAAGCCACCCATTGTGTGATTGGCGAAGGCCTCCTGCAGGGCAAACTCCTCTACCGCGACCTGTGGGAAAACCGCCCCCCCGGAGTCAATTATGTCTATGCGCTGATCGTGAAAATCTTCGGGCCGGTGATGTGGTCCATAGGGCTGGTGGATATTCTCTGGGTGCTGGTGATCTCTTGCTGCATTTTCTATTTTGCCCGGCGGTACTTGGGCGCGCCGGGGGCGGCGCTGTCGGCGATCTTCTTCGCCTGCCGCCACTGCCGCCAAGGGTACGTCCATGCCGCCCAGCCGGAATCCTTCCTGATGCTCTGTATCTTTGCCGCCTGGTTCCTGCTCATGGGAAATGCCCGTTCACCCGGCCCGGACGGCGTGGACACCCCCTGCTCCCAGCGCGGGCAAAGTAGAATCCTGTGGGTCGTACGGTACCTGGCAGTAGGTTTGGTTTTGGGTGCAGCCTTCTGGTTCAAATACAATGCCGTGGTTTTCTTCCCCTTTTTGGCGCTGGTGCCCTTTGTGGATTTCCACGGGTTGGACCGCACTTCAGTGCGCGTGCGCCTGACGATCCCCTGGAAAGACTGGTTCGGGCGGATGCTGATGGTGTCGGCGGGGGCCATTTTCGTCGTCGTGGCCCTGCTCGCGTATTTCCAGGTTTCCGGCGCGTGGCCGGCGATGAAGGAGGTCCAGTTTGAAGTCCTGCCGCGTTACGGCGCCATGGCTTTCCATCCAAATTTTGATTATCTTTGCCGGGCTCTTGAGCTAACTCAGGACCACCTCGGAATCTGGTGGGAGTTCGTGCCCGCCGTCACCCTGCTGATCGCCTGGTGGCGCCGCGAGTTGGGCCGGATTGCGCCGTTCACCCTGATGGCCCTCGCCGGATACATTTGCACGGCGGCGCAATTGCGCTTCCATCCCTACTATTTTGAAACTTGTTATCCGCTCTTTGCCCTGTTCTGGGGCTATGTCTGCATCAGAACCTACGACGGCTTCCGGCAGCTTCAGCGGATCTTCGCGCAACGGCAATGGACTTTGGCGCGAGGCT
>Ga0326728_10004890_pt1 | contig 38829 bp, 36 predicted proteins | sample MB3enrmetagenome_FD_207602 | JGI IMG/M metagenome (GOLD analysis project Ga0326728, IMG submission 207602) | Lab enriched peat soil microbial communities from McLean, Ithaca, NY, United States - MB31MN | ecosystem: Environmental > Terrestrial > Soil > Wetlands > Peat | place: USA: New York... | reverse complement strand
GGAGGTCAAGTCCCGGACTTGCAAGGCGGTTATATGACAAGTGACGTTCGCATTGAGCGTCAAGGCCTGCGAGGTTCCAGAGGCGATGAAGTAGCCGACGGCATACTGGCCGGGGACGCCGGCAGTCTCGGTCGCGCTGTAAGCCAGCACAACGCTGTCCCCGCCCGCGCTGCTGATGGTCTCATACCGGTCGCCGCAGCAGAATCTGGGATCATTGGCCCAGAACTGCGCCAGATACGGGTGTCCGCTGACCAAATTATTGAGGGTCACCGTCTCGGAAGTGGCGGCACTCTCAAGTCCCCCTTGCAGTATATCTTGATAGGCAGTCGAAAGCGCAGCATACGGATCCAAAGTAGTAGTGAACGCGGCGGCAATGTAGTAATCGAAGGCACACGTGACATTCCCGTCCGAGCTGCCCGTGGTGCTGTTCTCAGCGGTGAAGGTCACACCGTTGACTGTCGAACCTATGCCCCCCCAATTGTAAGCGTAGGACACCGCGCCATTAGTCAGAACATCGGTGTCGCCGGTGATGTTGCCGGGGGTGCTCCAGCTAATCTGGGCGCGCACCGCCGGGGGAGCCGCAAGCAACCCCAGGCAGCATACTATCCAGCATAAGGTTTTGAGCCGCGCTTCCACGGAAGAAATGGCGGTGGTTTTTGACACGTCCAATTCGACGGCGGGCAGGACGCGCGCGCGCGGCGACGAGTTGCCGGGGAACAATAATTCGATTGACTGATGTCTTTTCATAATTGTTGCGTTCGTTGTTAAGATTGTGTTCTCTGTGAACATGATGTAATTTTTATTCCGAATCGCATTTCCGCACAATCCGTCAAATGACGGATGGCAACGGCTTGCGGAATCCACTTGATGAAAACCTCCGAATCTCTTATCCTGGGTGCGGCGTGAATGCTGATCCTTATGCGTTTGGCGCAGGCCATCGGCGGCGTTTTTCCGGTCTGGCCGGGGTGGCGGGTTGCGTGGCTTTGCTGGGTGGTGTATGCGGCCACGGCGCATTGGGCCAAGAGTATCGCGTTCAAAACTGGCACGTGGAGGATGGCCTGCCATCCGGGGAGATCACAGCCATCCAACAGACCCCCGACGGGTACTTGTGGATTGGCACGCCGAAAGGGTTGGCGCGATTTGACGGGGCGCGGTTCAAGGTGTTCAGGGCTAGTCCCGGGTATGCACTCACCGACTTGCGAATCGGCTGCTTGCTGACAAGTCACGATGGCACTCTCTGGATCAGTACGCAAGATGGGAACGTGGTTCGCAGGCACGAGGGAAAGTTTGATCAAGCGCAACCGCCGGTGAAGTTCGCGCTCGACCAAAAGGACAATCGCGCTCCCGGAAACTGGCTCTGGGCGCGCCGAAACGATATCATGAAGGGCGGCGAAGAAGCGCGCGACGAGGACCTGCTGAATGGCCAGAGTCAATTGGTCGAGGACCGTGAAGGAGCCATCGCGTGGCGTGCATCCAGCGTGAAAGTGATGCGGCTCAAGTCGGGCCGCTGGACAGTTTTCACGCCGACGAACGGATTGCCGGTCGGCCGAGCTCAACAATTGGCCGTGGACCACGAAGGACATGTCTGGCTTGAAGCCGGGGGCAAACTGCATCGCTATGACAGCGATGGTTGGGATTCCCACCAGGAGGCCGTTCCCTTAAGCGGGCCATGGCCCGTGCTCGCGCCGGCTAATCAAGGAGGTCTTTGGGTGGCTGAACCACGCGGCTCATGGTTTGTCAATGGCGGGCAACTGCGGCGATTCGCCGACGGGCAGTGGCACAACGACCGGCAACCGATTCCCGTGATTCCACACACGGCCCAGTCAATGATCACGTGTCTGATGGAAGACCACACACGCCGTGTTTGGTACGGAACGGCCTCGGGCGGCGTGTTTTATGCCGGCCCGGCTGGCGCCTGGCAGCGGCTGAACCCACATACTCCATTCTCCCAAGGCTATATCTCCTGCCTTTTCGAGGACGCTCAAGGGGATATCTGGGTGGGCACTGTCGGAGATGGCCTTTATCGCGTGACGCCACAACCGCTCACCATGTCCATGTTGATCCTGCCTCCACCGATGGAAAGGGCCCAAATCAACACCACCTGTGTGGCGCACGATGGGGCGATCTGGATAGGCACGGGCGGATCCGGAGTGCTTCGGTGGTACAGTAAGAGTAACTTCACGACGTTCGGAGCGGCACAGGGGTTCAACAATCTGCATGTCTGCGCCATCTTTGAAGATTCGCAGACAAACGTCTGGGCGGGAACGATGGATAGGTTATCCCAGTTGAAGTCTGGACACTTTGAGCAGGTTGAGGGACTGCCGGAATTAACGTGGGTGAAGGCCATTCTTGAAGATCGGGCCGGACGACTTTGGATCGGGAGTGATGAAGGATTGATCTGTCGCCAGAAGGAACAGTTTACTCTGTATAATTTGCTGGCGGATCGGAGTTATTGTGATATTCGGAGCATCGCCGAGGACGCTCAAGGGGATATCTGGATCGGTACCGTCGGACAAGGCTTGTTTAGGTTACCCCACGGCCAGCCAGATAGGATCCACCGCGTGAACGAGTTTCCAGCGATGGACCCACGGGCGCTGTGTTGCGATCAAGAGGGAACATTGTGGGTAGGCAGTTGGGGAAATGGATTGTTCCGACGGCACGAGAACACGTTCACGGCATTTTCCACCGAGGATGGCTTGCCCAGCGATAGAATCCAATCCATCGTCAACGATGCTGAAGGACGAATCTGGTTAAGCACGGACAATGGAATTGTCGAACTCGCACCGCGGACGCTCAAAAATTACGAGCGTGGACACAGTCCACCGCTCTGGTGTCAGCATTTTTCTTTGGCGGAGGGACTGGCCAACCGCGGTTGCTCAGGGTCAGGGCAGCCCGTCTGTGCCCAGACGAGGGATGGCCGGCTTTGGTTTCCAGATTATGAGGGGATAGCCGTGCTGGACCCTCGCGCCGTCACAACCCAACCACTCGCACCTGCGGTGTTGGTGGAAGCGGTGCTGGCGGAAGGCAAGGAGTTGGCGCCTGCACAAAACGGCGAATTACGAGTGACCTCAAACGTGCGGCGGTATGAATTTGACTACACATCTCCGGATCTGGTTATGCCCCAGAACCTGTGCTTTCGTTACAAACTGGACGGAATCGACCATGATTGGGTGGAAGCTGGCGCGCAACGTGTCGCTTACTACAGCCAGTTGAAGCCGGGCCAGTATCAGTTTCGGGTGGCGATCGGTGGTAGCGATGGCCAATGGCATGGGACCGATCAAAAAGTTTATCTGCGCGTGATGCCGCGCCTATGGGAGCGGAGTTGGATACAGGTTCTGGCTGGTGGGCTGCTTATTGCCGTTCTCGGCGGCGGCATGGCTTGGGGTCAGCGGCGCAAATTCCGGCTGCAAATGGAACGGTTGGAGATGCAGCAGGCTGTGGAAACGGAACGCCGCCGCATCGCGCGTGACTTGCATGACGAACTTGGGGCACGCCTGACCGCCACCGCCCTGCAGGGCGAGTTTGTCGTGCAACGCGGAGGGATACCCGACCATGCGAAATCAGAAATGAGCAACATTACCCACCGCATTCGTGAACTCATTGGCACCGTAGATGAAGTGGTCTGGACGACCGATCCCGAGAACGACTCTCTCTCCAGCATGGTCCCGTTCCTGTGCGATTATGTCGAACAATTCCTCACGCAGACGGGAGTCGGTTTTCGTCTGGAAGTGTCCTCTAATCTGCCGAACCTGCCACTGGCGGCCCAGGTCCGGCGCAATCTATTGCTGGCTGTCAAGGAGGCGCTCAGCAATGGCGTTCGTTATGCCCACGCCCGAATCATTCAACTGAAGATTTGCGCCGAGAACGGCTGGTTGAACGTGGAGGTCTCGGACGACGGTCGTGGATTTGAATTGGCCAAGACGCGAGCGAATAGCAAGGGCCTTTCCAACATCAGAAGTCGGATGGAACTCGTAAAAGGGAAGGCAGAGATCAGAAGCGAGTCTGGCAAGGGAACAACCGTGGCCCTTTCGGTGCGGCTCTCGGGAAACAACGTGCGCAAACAATAAAACCTTTTTTGTGAAAATCAATGTCGGCATTGTTGAAGATAACCGTGAAGTCCGGGAGAACTGGGCCAAGGTTTTGAATGCCCATCCGAAACTCAGATGTATTGCGGCCTGTGAATCCGGTGAAGCGGCGCTCAAACGATTTTCTGAAAGCCGCCCCGATGTGGTCCTCATGGATATTAACCTTCCGGGGATGTCGGGTATTCAATGTACCGCGCTGCTCAAACAGCAACTTCCCAAGACGCAGATTATCATGGTGACAATCTATTCCAGCAACAATGCCGTCTTTGAAGCTCTCAAAGCTGGCGCTAGCGGATACCTGCTCAAGAACAATTCCTCGGACGAAGTGATTCGCTCCATCATCGAAGTCGTTGAAGGCGGAGCGCCAATGACCGGCCTGATCGCTCGACGAGTCATCGAGGTCTTTCGACGAACAGTGCCGAGGGATCTGCCGGCAGCGCAACTCACGACGCGCGAAACGGAGGTTTTGCAACTGGTTGCCAAAGGTTATGCCAACAAAGAAATCGCCTCGCAACTCGATGTTGGTGTGTCAACCGTGCGGACCCATATCGAGCACATCTACGAGAAACTGCATGTTCATTGTCGAACGCAGGCCGCAGCCAAGTACCTTGGTGACGGATCAGGACCTGACTTCCACTCCCCAAAATGCTGATCAGTCCTTGGCATGGTTGTGCCAGATCGGACGCCAACCGGCGGAGGATGTCCTTGTCAGATTGCCTCAGTTTGACCTCTGCCGCCTGCGGAGGGGGTGTGTGATGCCTCGGATCGTGCAACATAACTGCTTTCTGGCTTCTCCGACTCCATTGTATCCTGGCCGGCGAACATTGTTACCATTTCTCCAATCGTTTGAGGATGTCGGGTTGGGCTTTTTCCTCTGCGGCAAGACAGAGGTAGAGGCCCTCGGGTTTCATCGCGGCGATGAACGGCTCCAGTTCGTGAAGTTGGAGGTCCACAATCACGTCCTTGCCAGCGGCTTAGATCTTCTTGATGACCGGCAGCCATTGCATGATGGGCGCGTCGTTGCCGACGCCATGCACCCACTGGATCGCCAGAATCTGCGGAATCGCCAAGATCCGGTCCAGATGCCGGAGCATGCCTTTGCCGTCGAGATGGAAAATATTGTGCGTCATGTGCCGCACTTCATTCAGCAGCGAGGGAAGGTAGAACTCATCGAAAGCCTGCGTTGACACCATGCTCATGAAATCGCAACTGGAGACATGCATTTTCCGCGCGCCGGGATGCCGATCCATGTGCCGGACATCTGACCATGCGACTTGAGTGCGGCATCGTAGTAGTCGAAGAGGGGCAGGAAGTTTTCATTGGCGAGGTTGACCAGGGAAATTAACTCTTTGCAAATGGTTTGATAAGAGCCTGTACTTTGGGCTTTTCGTTGCGCATTTGCTGCGCTTTGATTTCAGCGCAATGGAGTTGAACGGGGTTCATTTCTGGGCGAAGACCACGCCCGATGGACGGCCGGGTATAAACTCGGTGTACGAAATGAACAATCCTCGGGCCTGACCTCCCCGGTTGTATAGGCGAGCTTTACGCTCGTTCTCGCGCTCAAGGTTCATCCGGGTGAATGAATCTTTCACATTCACCAGTTCGCGGATTTGAGCGACGAGACCGCGCGCTGCGGCTTGGTCGTTCTCCCAACAGACAGAAAAATCATGACAGTCCGTGACTCTCTTGACTACCTCACGGCGTTCTCGGAGGCTGCGCTCACCCAATTCGTTTAGTTTTGCAGGCAATTCCTTGGTGACCGCGTATTTGTTGAACGCATCTTTGTTCTCGCGAAGCAGGGTTGTATACGTTGTGAGCAGCTCGCGTCCAACACCTGCGCCTTGGAAAAAGAGCAGTAGGTCCTTCTTGGATTTGCAGAGCTTTGGCACAGCGTCCGCGAGCAGGCCTAATAGTTCTGGAGGATAATGGAAGGAAATGTCCATCGCGGCCGGTGATCCTGGATCTTTCGATCGTTTCTCGATTTAAATTGACTGGTTCTGTTTGTTATAGCAAATATTGCATCCAGCATGTCACAGATGCCCGAAACATCAAGCATAATCCACGGCCTCCGGTCCAGGCTTCATTTGAGCCAAGAAGAGCTAGCCAGTCGCCTCAACGTCTCCTTTGCAACCGTGAATAGGTGGGAGAACGGCAAAGCCCAGCCGCAGGGCCAGGCCCGCGACGCCATCATTAAACTGCTCGACGAATTCGGTGGCGACCAGCTCGTCCTCCGCGGCGTTGACGAAGCCGGCGAGGATGCGGAGCCCCGGCGCCGAAAACGCGGCACCGCTAAGAGCGCGGTTCTCAGCACGAAATCCATGGAGCAGATGCTCTGGGACGCCGCCTGCTCCATCCGGGGCGAGAAGGACGCACCCAAGTTCAAAGATTACATCCTCCCCCTGATCTTCCCCCGTCAAAAAAAGACCGCCCGTAGTAATTCCCGTAATTCTAGCCCAGAAGATGACGCAGCCTGCAAAAGCACCACCTGTCGGGCGACGACTTCATTGCCGCCCAACGAGTAGGCCGGGCCTTCGGGCCGCACGTACCGCTCTTGAATTTCACGGGCTGCTACAGGTCAATGATACCCCTTTACCCCTTTAGCAGGGCAGGGTGAATCTTGACAAGCTCGTCTGCGAGGTACGCGAGCTGGTGCTCAGCCAACCACGGCCGGAACCGCCTGAACCAGCAACGGCAGGAGGCTGCGGTCAAGTATTACGAAAGGACTCTGCCGCAGGTCACTCCCAACCCGGACCATTCGGTGCAGTGTTGGCAAACGAAATCGTCCTTTGTCTGGATGTCCGGCTCGCCTTGGTGGTCGTCGAGGTACCTAAAGAACTGAAATTCCCGCAAGAAAAGCCCCACATTGAACGGGGCGCAAAATGGGCATTCTCGCCCACTCGATTTGGCGGAATTGGACGGCGGGTGCGTTAAAATAACGCTTCCCTTTTGGCCTCTCTTATTTTAAAATATGCCATGATTCTAAAATAAGGTGGCTTGGATATGAGCCATATTTTAGTCATAAAAGAGCCTTTTATCGAAGGAATCGTGATTTATGAGAGCAGGCAAATATGTAAAGCAACTGGACGGATACCGGGCGTTTATCCCGGCTCCGCTTCCTCCTGATCCGACTTTGGAAATGGACGGGGAGTTGACCCGGCTGCTATCCGAGGCTGACCATGCGCTCGGCAGGCTGGACGGCGTCACTTCCATTTTGCCGAACCCGGACCTGTTCGTGTCCATGTATGTGCGTCACGAGGCCGTGCTGAGTTCGCAGATCGAGGGAACGCAAAGCACGCTCGAAGATGTGCTCCAATTCGAGATCGATGCCAACGGACAGGAGCATCCAAAGGATGTCGAAGAAGTGGTGAATTACGTTCGGGCAATGAATTACGGGTTAAAGAGACTGGACGAGTTGCCGCTGTCCTTGCGCCTGATCCGCGAAATTCACGGCAAACTTCTCGAAGGGGTGCGCGGAGCAAATCGCACGCCCGGAGAATTCCGCCGGAGCCAAAATTGGATTGGCCCGGCCAACTGCACTTTGGCAACGGCTACGTTCGTGCCGCCGCCGGTTCACGAAATGCAGGACGCGCTGAATAATCTGGAGACATTTCTGCACGAAACGACCGCCTTTCCGGCGCTGATTGTGTGTGGGTTGGCTCACGCCCAATTTGAGACGATTCATCCTTTCCTCGACGGCAACGGGCGCGTCGGGCGGTTACTGATTACGTTTTTACTCTGTCAGCGCGGCATTCTGAAATTCCCGCTTCTGTATCTGAGCCATTATCTCAAGTTCCATCGCGCCGAGTATTACGACCGGCTTATGGCCATCCGCAATGACGGGCACTGGGAAGCCTGGTTGAAGTTTTTTCTCCGGGGGGTGGGCGAGGTCAGCCGTTCCGCCACGGAAACGGCTCGCCGGATATTGGAGTTAAGGCGGAATCATCAAGCGGTCATCCGCAGCAAAGCAACCAATCAGGCGAATGCCCTTGGTCTGCTTGATTATTTATTCGAGCAACCCCTCGTCAACGTCCGCCTGGTGGAGGAACGGCTCAATTGTGCGTTTGTCACGGCCAACACTTTATTGAAACAATTTGTCGAGATGGGGATCGTCAAAGAAGTTACGGGTGGTCAGCGCAACCGCCGTTACGAGTATTCGCCATACTTGGCGCTATTCGAGCCGGAAGAAACCTCCACAAAGGACAACTGCCAACCCAATTCTTCCAAGACCAGGCGATGTTAGGCTTCCGGTTGGGTGTGACGCGGCATCACCAGTTCCCTCCCGTCGGCCAGCGGCACTCCGTGTTTGCCACGGAACGGGCCGGGCTGCGCACATTGTCACGATTCATCCGCAGCACAAAACTGATCAAGCTGCATGTGCCCGGGAAGGTCCTTTCGATGTGGGGACGTTCTTCGGACAAGGCCAGTCGTCCGAGTTCCACGAAGCCGACATCATCCGCGCCCGCGTCCAGGCAAATCTGTCGGAGCCGGGCCGCATCGAGAGCATCGGTGGCGGGTAAACGCACGGGGAGTGCGTGAGAATACGGTGCATTTCCGCGCCTTCACGATCGCGGCCTTCGCAATTCCAACGTCCGGTGTCACCCGAACTGCGCGTGATCAACGTCAAGCCACTACAGGTAGAAGGCAAAGTCAAAGTAGTGTTGGTCGCGCCACGCGGAGAAACCGACGGCGTGGTGTTGGATGACGGCGCTATCATCCGGTTTCCGCCGGACATAGGCATCCAGTTCAGCACATTGTTCCAAGTTGGTCAGACCATAGCGGCCAATGGTTACGGCTCTGAAAACTCGTTCGGGCGTTGCCTACAAGCCACGGCGATTGGGGCCTCTGGGCAAACGAATCTCCGTCGAAATTCGTTTTGAGATGGCTCATCTCCGCCTCAGCGCGCGACTTTGCCTGCTCCAGCTCAGTGGCATGGTTTTACGCGGCCATGGCCGTCCCCTCAAGCCGTTCGTTCTCGCAGGCCCATCGCAAACTGGAAGGGGTCAATCGGCGTAGATGAAATTCGCTGGGGCAAAAGTAAGCTCGCGGATATTTTTCCTCACAGTGATTTGCCAGATCGAGAGCCGTTGCCAGCGTTTGTTTGGGTGGGCCGTCGAGTAGGATGGAGGCGCGAGCAGTTTAGGTCAGCAGCTTATGCTACGACCCGATCCCATTGCTTGCCCTGTCCCGGCCAGGGCTTTTACGTCCGAGCTTTCACTGCGGATGGAGCGACACGAGACGATCGCAATCCGTCCATCGCTCACCGACGTCGGTCTGTTGATGGATGGCGAACACAAGCTGTCGCCACCCGACAGCGTCGGTTATCACTAAGCGGGTTTCAGTCAATTGCCGCTACCGGTCTTTCACCGGCAAGACTCGCGGCCTTATGGGCTGCGAGCAAGAGGACGCAAACCATTTGAGGCGCAGGCTCAAGGCATTGGGGTCGCAAGCGGTCGGCAGCCTGCGGTTTGTCTGCAGCGACATCTGGCGGCCTTACTTGAACGCCATCGCGGCAAAGGTGGGCAGGCGTTGCCTGTGCTGAACCGCTTCCACATTACCTCACATTTGAACAAGGCGGTGGACGGAGTACGCCGGGCCGAAAACGGGCAATTGCGGGCGGCAGGCATGACGATGGCCGAGTGGCTCAAAACCAGGCGCTGGACGTTGTTGCGGCGCAGCAGCCGGGTGCGGGGACGATCCCGGCACCAACTGGGCCGCTTGTTCAACGGCCCTCTGCGGACCGCGCAGGCGTGGATGCTCAAGGCCCTCCTTGAACATTTCTGGACCTATGAATCCCTGACGGGTGCGGGCAATTTTCTGGGGTTCTGGACCCGGCGCGTTTTGCGCAGCCGAGTGGAGCCGATGAGGAATGGCGCACGGATGTCGCCGAAACACGAGAATTTGTTGATGAACTGGTTCAAGGCAACAGGCGAAGTCCCCAACGGCGCCGTCCGGGGGGCCTAAACAACAAAATCCGGTTCGCAACTTCAGTGCTTGAAAGGGGTCACTGTACCAAAACCTCGAAAATTCAACCTGGAAAACGCTTTTTATTTCAATTGCTTCCGTAGCAAGCTGAAAACTTAAACCTATCATACTGCAAGTATGAATGATAAGGTGGAAATAGACCCCGGCGGCATGGAATTGAACCTATGGCTAGACAAAATAGGCCGGGAAAGGACTACTGGTTATAGGTGGCAAGAGCTGAAGATGATAGAGCCGTGCAATATCCTAGGACGCCTCTATATCACGACAGAGGAGATCAAGAGGTTCTGGACGCGCGCGAGGGCGGGTGAGTTCGCCAAAGATCCGGCCGGCATCTGCAGCAAGCCGGGGCCGAAGCCTAACGACCAGAATCCAGACGACGGAAAGTAGTTTGGCGTGTCACAGGGATAAATGACCAGCCTGCCAAATGGCTACGGAGAGATTCTGCGTGGCAACCACGGGATCGGGAGGCCCCAAGAGCGTCACATAGACACAGGTCGGCATTTTCTCCGGTTAACGCTTAAGCCAGCTAAAAAGCACGCAAGAAAGCTGAACCTATAATGAGGCATGAGTAACGACGACGATGTTGCAAGGTGGCTAGGAGCGAAGGAGGCCGGGCGATACCTGGGTTTTAGCCGGGACTGGGTAGAGGTCCGCGCCCACCCCTGGCAGGATGAACCCGTCCCAGGGAGGATAAGGTTCAAAAAGGCGCGTTCAGACGGTCGTCGGCGCTACTACGTCCCCGACCTTGAGGCCCAGCTTGAGGAATAGTGCGTGCCAAGCGTAGTCCTCCTTTTTTTCAGGTAGCCAGGTCAATTTCGGTCCCCTTCCGTCGAGCCATGATGGCGGAACGCCTCCATAACTGATTCGCAGCGTATCCAGTCCTCCAATTTGGTTCAGTTCCCACGCTATCTGGCTGTCGGGAATTCCCCAGCTTCGCCTTGCCGTGACGTAATACGCTCTGCACCCGTGACTGGTAAACTTTCGCGTAAGGATGCCATTTTTGAACAGCAACTCCAAGCGGCGGGTGAGCGAGCACTCGTCGACCGCCTGTGCGGTTTTCCGATTCCGGCCTGGGAACATAAACGAATTGTTTGGATAGCGTAATCTGTGCCAAGCTGTGATTGCGTCGAGCAAAACACGGCCCTCGGGGTGGATGTGGATGCATGGATTGATCCGATCCGCTTTGTCTGCGCGGCGGACGTACATGGATTCCCCGGTGACAAACCCCGGCTCCTCTGGGTTTTTGGCGTCCATGAGAAGCTGCAGGGTCTCGTCGGTTCGCATTCCAAAGTTCGCCTCGAAAAGAAACTGCCAGCTCAGCATTTCACCGCGCGGGTCGCCAAACAGGATGGCGGCGATCCCGTGCAGGTCTAGGGCGTCCGTCGGCATCAACGTTTTGCAGTGCCTAGCCTCGGTATACGAATGATACCTGGTCCGCGTGGCAATCGGGTTTGCGTCCAGTTTTTTCTTTCTGACAGCCCAATCCAACGCCTTGCTCAACGTGTTCAACTCCAGGTCGGTTGTGCGCGCCCCATCCCCTTTCGCCACGTTTTTTTCTCGCCAGGTGAGGTACTTATCGAGCATGTCCTGGTCCAGCTCGTCAACGTGTTTAGCCTTGAAGAACCGATTTAACGTAACGACAGCGTCCACCTGGGTCCGCAAGTGCTTTTCCCCCGGATATCGCATTTGTCCCCGCAGTGTATCCGGGAAACCGGCCCTGTGGTATGCGTCAAGGGCCTTGTCGATCCGGAGCCGTACTGTGCTCTTTTGTGTCCCGGTGATCCCCAAACGCCGGTTCATCTGTTCATTTGCCCACCGGTCCCTCAAGCTTCTGGCCTGTTTGATCGAGGTCGTTTTTAAACTGCAGTCGTTATCCTCAGTCACCGTCCGCTTTCGCAGATAATACTGGTGGTTGTCAACATGCTGATACAGGTATTGCTCACCTTGCACTTTTTTAAGATTTGAACTCATCTGGGGGGATTATGGGGGGACTCGCTCAATCCGTCAAACTTTTATTTTGGCTTTCCAGCGATTTTACGTCGGAAGAAGTGGCGCACCCAATAGGAGTTGAACCTATAACCTTCTGATCCGTAGTTGTATAAGAAGTGTTTCACGGAGTTGCCTGGTGTTTCAGGATGTGCCAATAAGCTGTTGATTGCCAACGTCTTGCACCGAAAAATGCAACACGCTGTTACACGGTGAAACATCCTGAAACATAAAGCACCGTTATACTACTTTTTATACTACTCATTGGCCTGGCCCTGAACTCAGTGGTCCAATTCCCAACCCGAAATTCTCAAAGCCCCGGGTTGCTCTCGTTGCGTGCTTCTCCCGGCTGGCCAGAAGGTTGTTATGCCACATTGGCTGCCGGGTGGATTCGGCCAACCGGACTTTCCGGTCCTTGGTCCTGACCTTTAATTAAATCGCTGATTATTTGGTTTTTGAAACCAAATCCTGGCGGCCAGACGCAAAAACCACTGGAATATGGTTTCAAAAACCAAATGACCAACAATTAAATTGGCCGTCAGGGCAAAGATCTGAGAGGGCCATCAAGGCGAGGAGAAGATCACGATCGCCCTCCGTGCTCACCTGTACGTATTTTGACTTCTCCTTTGCCCCACGGTTGCCTCTTCCTGAACTTGTTGGAACTATTATGTTCTCAGCGAGACAAAAGGGATTCTTTGCGTGATCGTTTGCCCTCCTCGCCGCTGGTGGCCTTTGGTTCAAGGCAAGTCGCATCGAAGAAGCGTTTGTCCGCCAATGATCCACCCTTGGCGGCCGAAAAACTTGACGCGGGCGAAACCGTCGCTGATTCGAGTCCCATGTTCATCAAAGCAAGGACGCTCTTCCCAGGAGAGGCCGCCGTTGCGGCTCCAAAGTATCACGCCATCATTGCCAGCGATCCAAAGATTAAGATCGGGGTCGATGGCAATGGAATTGAGGCTTTGCTTCGTGTTGCTAGGGATTCGTTTCCATACCCAATTTGATTGGAACTGCTCGCCGCGCAAAATCAAACCGCCAGCGCCAACAGCCACGATGTAGGCGATCTCTGGATCTGCGATGATGTCAGAAAGCCCTTGATGTGGACTATCGAACGCGCTTCCGGGGAGAGGCACACGTTCCCACCTGCCCGTGGACTGGGTGAAATGGAAAATGGCGCCGTGATCTTCCGCTGTGGCCCACTTGGAGACGTCCGCGCCGCCGCCACCAGAGACGGCCCAAACATCCGTGTTGACGTTATCTTTGCGCGCGAGGCTCGATATTGAAAAGACACAGGTCTTTAATTCAACCGTCCATTGACCTCCTGATTGCCAGTGAGCGATGCCTTGCCATCCATAAGCATAAATCTCATGAAATTTATCAAATTCGCGTATCCCGCTAAAATACGAATAGCAGTCTGGCCCGTCAGGGGGCGGTGTCAGGCGAGTCCATTGGGCGTCATCGCTCCCGGCGTCAGTCGTGAAATAAACGCCCGTCATTCCCGCAACGCATCCGTTGGTCACGCATCGTCCATCAGCCTTCAGGACCTTATCAACCTCAATGAAGTCCAGCGCCCCGACGCCATTCCAAGTCTTTCCTTCGAAGCAAGAGAAGGTTCCACTGTCCACTGGGAAATTGGTGCGGGGCATCTCTTTCCATGTGTGGCCGCCATCGGAGGTGTGTAAGACAAGGCCTTCCCCGACATACTCACCGGGCGTTGCCTGTTCGTCCATCGACCCGCAGAGCCAGCCTTCCCTGTCGTCCCAGGCAACATCGTACCAAACAAAATGCGCACCAAGATTTAGACCATTGGTGTTGACAGGAAATGGCTGCCAGGAAACCTCCGGCTTGGTCTTGCGCAAGCATACGGCAGCGATGGCGGTGACAGCCACAACTGTCAGGCCGGCCAACAGCCACCGTCGCCTCGGCGCAGCCGAGCGTTGTTTCTGCCATTGCAAGAGCGCCTCGGCCAAACGGGCTGGCGAATCATAGCGGAGGGGTCGCGCAATGGCCATGGCGCGCGCGCAGATTTCCCGCAACTTGGAATCAATGGATTTGTCGAACGCGTCCAACCCAAGCCGCGGGCCATCCAAAATGAATTTCTTATACTCAGCCGCCGAGCCCTCTTCCACGGGGTACGGAAGGCGGTCAGTCAGAATCTGAAACAGCAGCGTTCCCAATGCATGCACATCGGTGCGAAAGTCCTCCCCTCCCAACGCCGGCTCAATTTGCTCGGGCGCCTTATAGGGCAATGTCCCGGCCCCAAAGCGCACAGGATCGAACGGCCGATCCGGTCGAAAATTGCGCGCGATGCCAAAGTCCAACAGCTTTGGCCGCAGCCGTCCGCCATCGTCAATGACAAGAATATTCTGCGGCTTGAGGTCCAGATGCATGATGCCGTGTCGATGGGCAAATTGCACGGCTTCGCAAACCCGGATCATGCACTGAATTTTTTCCTCTACGCTGTGCCCGCGGCAGGCGTCGTGCAAGGGCAATCCCCGGCATAGTTCCATGATTAAGTACGGCGTCGGAATCGGGCTTCCAGGAAGGACGACTGATCCGGCCGCCAGCAGCTTCACAATTCCCGGGTGGTCCAGCGCGCGATGCCGTTCTATTTCCTCTTGGAAAAGATGAAGAAGCCTCGCAGAAGCCTCGCCGCGCAGATGTTCGTTGCGAATCACTTTCACAGCCACATCCGACGGCTCAGCGCCAGGACGCCTGGCCCTCCAAACCTCCCCGAATCCGCCGCCGCCCAATCGTTCGACCAGTTCGCAATCGCCTAAACACATGCCTGGGCTCAAATTGCGGGTGGAGACAGGCTCCTCGTAAGCCAACCGCAGCAGCGAGCGCACGGCGGGATCGGTGACCGCCTGGATGCGTCGCTGCCGCTCGCGCTCCGTCGGCAATGTGTCGCAAGCCTCGACCACTCGTTCAAACTCGGCCAATTGAGCGGGTGTCAGTTTGGCAATCATCGCCGACTCCCAGCTAAATCAAGCGCCGCCAAAAAAGGGCTGCAGAGCGTTGCGCAACAGGGCATAGGCAAGTTTTTCGTGGTTCCGCACCGTGCGTTCGGTGACGTCCAGAAGTCGTGCGATCTCCGCCTGTCCCAAGCGCTCAAAGACCCGGAACTCAACTACGGCGGCCAAATCCCTTCCCGGATACTGTTGATCCAGCTCTTTCAAGGCTGCGTCAACCGCTTCCGCCAACTCGACTTGTTCGGAGGCGTCCCAGACCAACCGATCCAAATCCAGCGTTCCAGAATCGGTCAGCGATGCGACATCTTCGCTTCCGAAGGCGCCGGCTTGCACGTGGCCCCGCCGCTGGCGCCGCCGTGCATAGTCTATCAAACATCGGCGCATGGCAAAGTTGGCGTCCTTGAAGAAAGCCTTTCGATCTTCCCAGGCAATCTCCTGCCAATCTCGTGCAGCCGGAACCAGCTTCTTCAGGGCGCTATTCACCAACTGAGTGGTGTGAACGGTGCCGGCATTACCCTCTCGGGCTAAGAGTTCATGCGCCCGTTGTTTGAGCGCGTCCATCAGATCCTGGACATCCTCCCAGGTGACAGGAGATTCGGTTGGCAGATTATTCAGCATCGGGCAGGCGAATTCTAAATTGCACCGTGGCGAGCGCAAGGTTTTTCCGGTTTCGTTTTTCCGGTTTCGTCGGTCCTCTGCGCAGTAATAGCAGGAACCGTGAATACAGGCAATCCAATGCAATCGCCAAACTTGGGATGCAGCGAACGCCTACCGGTACACCGACGGCCAGGCTACCCCAACGGGCCACGATTCATCGCACGGGACTTCAAGGAATTTATCCGCCTCAGCGGCATGACGCAGGTGCGGACCAGCCCGTTTTATCCCCAAAGCAACGGCAAGCTCGAACGCCGGCACCAAAGCCTCAAGCGCGAGAGCATCCGCCGGCGCTGCCCGCTCTCGCTGGCAGACGCGCCGCAGATCGTCGCCGGCTACGTCGAACATTACAACACCCGGCGCTTGCACAGCGCCCTCGGCCACATCACCCCGGCCGACAAACTGGCCGGGCACGAGCCGGAAATCTTCGCCGCACGGGATCGCAGGCTCGAAGCGGCACGCCAACAGCGCCAGGTCAAGCGGCAGGCCGCCAGGGCGGCGCTGGTTCGGACGGAGGAGAAATCGTCCTTGACAGATCAGGTTCCGTCTGAGAGAGTCGGGTCGTCCCGCGAAACAGAGGGGGGCTCTGCTGAAGATCAACCCGCCGAGGGATAACGGGATGAGGCGACGAAATAAAAACGTCTCCACTTTTTGGGGAGGCCAAAAACCTCCCCGAAAACTCTTGGGAGACCTTCATTTTAGAGCTTCCTCATGCCTCAAAAAACGGGTCAGGGGCCGGAACCCCCAGGCCGTTAGTCGCTTAAACGTGAACTGGAGAAGTCCATTTCACGCTGAACCAGGCGTTGCTGGGAAATGCCGCAATTTACATGCAGTTTATGATTACACGACGCTCTGCCACAGGAAGGTGTATTATTGTGGGGTTAATCTTGCTTCGAACACCATTGCATTCGGCCCAATTTTGGGCACATAGCGCTGGCACTACTCCCACGAACACGTACCTGCTTTGGGAACTTAACCCGACCAATGGAACTGTAGTCCAGACCCTCACATCGGGAGTGACCCAACCGATCAGAGGCTTGGCCTATGGCAACAACTACCTTTGGGCGCACAGCGAGGGCACAACTTCCTCGAACACTTATCTGATTTGGCAGCTTAGCCCGACGAATGGGAATGCGGTAAGAACGCTTACGTCGGGAGTCACCCAGCCCGTTAGCGGGCTGGCCTACGGCAATAATTACCTATGGGCGCACAGCGAGGGCACGACTTCCTCGAACACGTACCTGCTTTGGGAACTTAATCCGACCAACGGAAATGTCGTCCAGACCCTCACCTCGCGAGTGACCCAACCGATCAGCGGCTTGGCCTTCGGCAACAACTACCTTTGGGCGCACAGCGAGGGCACGACTTCCTCGAACACGTACCTGCTTTGGGAACTTAATCCGACCAACGGAAGTGTAGTCCAGACCCTCACATCGGGAGTGACCCAACCGATCAGCGGCTTGGCCTTCGGCAACAACTACCTTTGGGCGCACAGCGAAGGCACGACTCCTTCGAACACTTATCTGATCTGGGGTCTTAGCCCAACAAACGGGAATGCTGTCCAAACCCTTGCCTCGGGAGTCACCCAGCCCGTCAGGGGCCTAGCGTTCCAGGAGCAACAAGCGCCTCCAGTTGCGCCAGTTGCAACTGCAGCGACAGGAGTAAGCAGCAACCAATTCGTGGCAAACTGGAACGCCTCCACCGGCGCCACAGGCTACGAGTTGGATGCATCATTGGAGAGCTCCTTCGGCAGTTTCCTGCCTGCTTATCAGTCATTGGATGTTGGAAGCGCAACAAGCTATAGCGTTAGCGGGCTTAACGCAAACACCACCTACTATTATCGTGTGCGTGCTTACAACGCGGCAGGAACCAGTGGGAATTCAGGCACCGTTTCAGTGACCACGCTTTCGAACGGGTCAACTAATATCAGCTCGGCTGCGCAGATCACCAACGAGCCTACGAGCCAGGCAACGGCTGTTGGAAGCAGCGCAACCTTCACTGTGGGCGCAACGGGCACGCCGCCCCTCTATTATCAATGGCAGAAGAACGACATCAACGTGCTCAATGGCGGAGAGATCTCGGGCGCAACCAATGCAACGCTCACAATTAATCCTGCTTCAACCAATGACGTTGGCAGCTACACCGTTATTGTGTCGAACCTATACGGTGCGGTCACAAGCACTGTAGCTACTCTGATTGCCACCAACGGTCCGATTTCTCCGTGGATTGAAGTGGCGCCGTTGCCGGTGGCGCTGCAGGTTCCCGCGGTGGCGGGCATCGGCAACACTCTCTATGTGGCCGGCGGTAATGGCGGTGAACCGGGAGTCAGCATTATTCCCGAAGCCAGTCTCTACGCCTACAATCCGCTCTCCAACAGTTGGACCACATTGGCTTCCATGCCTGCGGGCCGTTACATGAGTGAAGGATCGGCCCTTAGCAATGAGTTTTACCTGGTGGGCGGCTGGACGACCTCGCCGCCGTTGCCCAACGACAACCTCTGGGTTTACAACCCGGCCTCCAACTCTTGGACCATTGAGGCCAACCTGCCCCAGCTCAACGCGGGGGGCGCGGCGGGGACGATCAGCAACCAGCTTTATGTGACGACGCCAGACGACGGCTACAGCGGCTACTTCGATTTCCTGAATGTCTACGACCCGGCCAACAATAGCTGGACGGCCTTGGCCCAATCCAGCGAAGCGCATCATGATGCGGGCTATGGGGTCATCGGCAACAAGTTCTACGTCGCTGGCGGGGAAAACGACGCTGGGGTGATCAACGGCCAGTTGGAAGTTTACGATTCCAGCAGCAATGGGTGGGCCACTTTGTCGCCCATGCCCACGGCCCGCTACGGTGTGGCCAGCGCGGCGCTCAATGGCAAACTCTACGTGATAGGTGGAGTGGACCCGTCCAACAACATCTTAAGCACGGTCGAATCCTATGATGCGATGGCGGATCGCTGGGCGGAGGAAGCGCCGCTGTTGAGCGGGCTGGCAGAGGCCCGGGCCGGGGTAGTCAACGGTGTGATCTACGTGGTGGGCGGCTACAACGGGGTGTCCAACGTGGCGGCTGTGGAGGCATTGGCTCCCTGCTGTTTTCCATCCGGCGATTGGACGTGGGTCGCCTCGGGGAATGCTGACTGGTACAATCCATCGAGTTGGTCCCCATCTGTAGTTCCCACGTGCGCCGCGAACATCCTTATTCCGGTTGGCGCAAACGTGAATCTCAGCGCCCCTGTAACCATTTCAGGGACATTGACTTTTGCTGGAAACGCAACGATGAGCGGGAACGTCTTGACCGTTGCGTCAAATGGAACATTGATCGTTGAGGGGAATGTTGTCTTTAATTGTCCCTTAAACAACCTCGGTTTGGTGCAAGGGATCGATGGCGGAGGACTTTCTCTCTCTGGAACATGGAGCAATGCAGGCACGATTATCGAAACCAACGGTATTATTAATTTTGAAGGATCGGGAACCAACGACGCGACGATACTTTTTAGCGGGGCGAATGCATTCACTGGCAGTTTGGTCAACAACGGAGTCATTACTATCGCAAGTTCGAGCGTGATTGGAGGCGCCGGAACAATTATCGGTGGCACCATAACCGTTTCCAACGGAGCTTCATTAGTCCTAGACCTTCACCAGACACTCAACGGGGTGACTTTCAATGGCGCATTGGACGTAGGGGACTCCTACGGTGGAGCAGGGCTGACCGTCATGAATGGTTTAACGCTCAATGGAACGCTGCTGCTGGGGAATCCGACCAATGACAATGTCGGGACGATCACTTTTCAAGGGACGCAAGCTTTGGGGGGAAATGGCACGGTGCTGTTTGGAAACAACCCTGCCAACCAGTTGTCCGTTGCCGGAGTGCTGACGCTGGGGCTGGGCATTGTGGTGCAGGGCCAGAACGGCAGCATTAGCGCACCAGCAGAGATTCTCAATTTAGGAGTCATTTCGTGCGACGTGGCCGGAGGAGCATTTTCCGTTAGTGCCCAGCCGTTTCTCAATCAGGGAGTTGTGCAGGGAGTCAATGGCGGCACACTTTCTCTGCTGGGGCCCTGGGGCAACTCGGGCACGATTATCGAAACCAACGGTATTATTAATTTGGAAGGATGGGGAACCAACGACGCGACGATACTTTTTAGCGGGGCGAATGCAGGCACCGCCAGTTTGGTCAACAACGGAGTCATTACTGTCGCAAGTTCGAGTGTGATTGGAGGCGCCGGAGCAATTATCGGTGGCACCGTAACCGTTTCCAACGGGGCTTCATTGGTCTTAGACCTTCACCAGACACTCGACGGGGTGACTTTCAATGGTGCATTGGACGTAGGGGACTCGTACGGTGGAGCAGGGCTGACCGTCACCAATGGTTTGACGCTCAACGGCACGCTGCTGGTGGGTAATCCGACCAATGGCAACGTTGGGACGGTCACTTTTCAAGGGACGCAAACTTTGGGGGGAAATGGCATGGTGATTTTTGGAAACAACCCTGCCAACCAGTTGTCCGTTGCCGGGGCGCTGACGTTGGAGCCGGGCATTGTGGTGCAGGGCCAGAACGCCAGCATTAGCGCATCAGCACAGATTCTCAATTTAGGAATCATTTCGTGCGACGTGGCCGGAGGGGCATTTTCTGTTAGTGCCCAGCCGTTTCTCAATCAGGGAGTTGTGCAGGGAGTCAATGGCGGCACACTTTCTCTGCTGGGGCCGTGGAGCAACGCGGGCACGATCATTCAAACCAACGCCTCCATAAACCCCAATACCACGCTTTCTCTGTCCGGCTCCGGGACTAATAGCGGGACGATGTTAATCAGCGGCGCGGACGTGAGTCAATCCGGTCATGTGGTCAACAGCGGGACGATTGCCGCCGCCAGTTCGTTTATCATCGGCGGGAATGGGACCATCAGCGGCGGAACGATCACGATTTCCAACGGGGCGTCGATGATTTGGTCGGCCCGCCAGACATTGGACGGAGTGACGGCCAACGGCGTGTTGAGCGTGGGGTATTTGTACAACGAAGGCGATACGTTGACGGTGACCAACGGCTTGACATTGAACGGAACGTTGCTGGTCGGCAATCCGACCAATGGCAATACCGGCGCAGTGATTTTTCAGGGTACGCAAACTTTGGGGGGAACTGGTACGGTAATCTTCGGAAACAACCCCGCCAACGCGCTGTCGGAGACCGTTGGCGGAGGGTTGCTGACGATAGGACCAGGGATTTTAGTGCGGGGGCAGAACGGCAGCATTACTTCGCCCGCAGAAGTCCTGAATGCAGGAGCCATCTCCTGCGACGTGAACAGCGGAACGATTAATGTAAGTGCCGAACCTTTCCTCAATCAAAGCCTGGTGCAGGGAATCAATGGCGGAGCCGTTTCTCTGTCGGATGCTTGGAACAATGGCGGCACGCTGAACGCGCAGATGGGAACAATTAGTTTGAATGGGGACTACACATTCACTGGCGGTACATTAGAAATCGGCATCAGTGGAACAACGAATTTTGGGGTAATTCAATTTGGCAGCAGCGCACCCTTCAATGGTTTAGCCTTGAATGTCAATCTGGAAGGTGGGTTTGTGCCGGCAGCCAGCAATTTGTTCGCCATAATCACCTACGGCTCGGAATCGGGCGTTTTCCCCGCCCCAAATCTGCCATCCAACGTTCTTTGGCAGACAACTTATGGACCAACTGCCTTCACTCTGACCGCATTGGGCGTAAGACCCTTCACTCCAACCAACACTGGAACATGGACTGAAGCAGCCCCTTTGCCTCTAGCGCTGGAGGGTCCTGCGGTGGCCGCAATTGGAGGAACCCTGTACGTGGCGGGCGGCAATGCTGGCACTCCTGGGGTCAACATTATCCCTGAGGACAGCCTGTATGCGTACAACCCGCTCTCAAACATTTGGACAAGTCTGGCATCCATGCCGGGTCCTCGTTATTCAGGATCAGGTACCGGAGTCACAAGCAATCAATTTTATCTCGTAGGTGGTTGGACGACTTCGCCTCCGCTGCCTAATAACAATCTGTGGATTTACAACCCGCCAGTGAACGCATGGGCCATCGAGGCCAGTTTGCCTAATCTCAACGCTGGAGGCGTCTGCGGAGTAGTCAACGACAATCTTTACGTAACCACCCCTTACGACGGCTACACCGGTTTTATCGGCAATTGGCTGCAGGTGTACAGTCCGTCCGCCAATCAGTGGTCGCAACTTGCGAGTTCCAGCAGCATGCATGCTGGCGGCGGGGGAGGCGTTATTAACGGCAGACTTTATGTCGCCGGAGGCGTCAATAATTCGGGGATTATCATAAACACCCTTGAGGTATATGACCCCGACTCGAACAGTTGGGTGACTAAGTCGCCTATGCCGACATCTCGCGCGGATGTTGCCAGCGCCATTCTCAATGGCAGATTATATGTCTTCGGCGGGGCCGACGCCCAGAATCAGGTTTTGAACACCGTGGAGAGTTACGATCCGACTGTGGATAAATGGACGACAGAAACGCCGATGCCCACGGCACGCTCCGATGCCAGTGCAGGAGCTGTCAACGGTGTGATTTACGTGGTGGGTGGCACTGACGGCGTGGTGAATCTGGCGACCAACGAGGTGTTCACTCCGGCAATGGTTCAGCCAGGCATCATTACTAATCTTTCCATTCCTGCTGGCCTAGGTTGGGTGACGGTAAATCCGCAATTAAACGCAATCTACCTCGCCGGAGGAAACCCTGGTGCGCTACCAATGGTCCAAGTCGATGGCTCGACATTCAACCAGACAATCCTAGGCGACGGCGGCGCCGTTGCCGTGGATCTAACTAATAACAACTATTGGTCTGTCGGAGTCTATTCGGGTACAGCCAGCGTGTGGAGCGACGACAACTCGGACCTGATGGATATTAGCCTCGGATACTGTCCAGTAGGCGTAAGCATTGATGCGCCGCATCGCCGCGTCTGGGTCAGCGCACAATGTGGTGCGGGCAACGACCCGATTTGGGCCATCAACGCTGATACCGGCACCATCGAAGCGGGGCCAATTGGCAGTGGAGGCGTGATGGGCTCAATATTGGCAAGCCCCGCGACGGGCCGCTGTTACGTTTACACGTGTTGTTTTCCCACTGGCGCGTCGGAGCGGGTAGACCCTTCGACGTTTGCGTTGACGGCGACGAGCCTCGGCTTGGTGTTAGGGGTCAATCCGGCGCTAGATATTCTTTACGCAGCGGCTGCCAGTAACACGCTCCAGATCATCAATGGCGCCCCGGAACCTGAAGTCATCTTGACAAACGTGACGCTGCCTTTTCCTTTCGGCTCTTACATTGGCGTCAATCCTGTCCTCAATCGCATCTATGTCGGTTCATCCGGCTCCAATATGATCGCTGTGCTCGATGGCGGCAGCGGTCAGTTCCTGGAAACGATTTCCCTTGGGTCGACTATCGCTAACGTAGGCGCGATCACGGTTGACGCAAGCCAAAGCCGCGTGTACGCGCTGGCGTCTTCGTCCAGCTCCGATTACTTGTATGTCATTCAAGACACTAGCAACTCGGTCCAAACGACTACGTGGTCGGCGCCGCAGATTACCAACCAGCCGGCCAGCCAAATCGCCATTTCAGGAGGCGCAGCAACGCTTGAAGTGCGAGCCACGGGAACGGCGCCACTGTATTACCAATGGGAACAAAATGGGACCAATTTGGCCAACGGCGGCGAATTCGCCGGAGCCAGTAACGCGGTACTGACGATCGACCCTGTTTCCACCGCAGATGGCGGAAGTTATACCGTCGTTGTATCGAACGCCCTTGGTTCCGTGACCAGCAGCGTCGCTATAATGACCGTTTTGTCCAATCTCGTCGTCAATGGCGGCTTTGAAACTGGCGATCTTACTGGTTGGAACGAAAGCGGGCCTTACCTGTCGGTTGAGACGGCAGGATTTCGAGAGGGTCTCGTTCCGCACTCCGGAACTTACTATTTGGCGTTTGGCCCGCCCAGTGACAGCTTTATTTCCCAAACCATTACCGACCAGGCCGGGACGTTTTATATGCTAAGTTACTGGGTATTGGGAAATGTAACGGGCGTGCCGAGTGACGTTCACATTTATTGGAATGGCAGTCTAGTTGGTAGTCTTAACCTGGTTCCGCAGCAGCTTTATACCCAGTACAGCGTCACGGTTATCGGGACCGGGTCCGATGTGTTGGAATTTGGCCTTGCCGACGGCCCTGGTTATGATGCGTTAGACGACATCAGTTTACTGATGGCGACGCCAGCCTTTGCCTCGGCTACACAAACCAACAGCATGGTTGGTTTTGCTTGGAATGTGATCCCCGGACAAACTTATCAGGTCCAATACTCAACCAATCTAGCCCAAACCAATTGGCTGGATTTCGGAGGGCAGGTTACGACGACAGGGACTGCGCTTACGTTCTACGACTCTGCAACGAACTTGCAGCGATTCTACCGCCTGGTGCTCCAATACTAACAAAAGCGCTGCAAGGCCTGGCGCAGCAGTGCATAAGGGGTTGCCGCAGAATAACATTTACTTTTTAGAGATCTTACTTAAGCTTGGAGATAGAGAATAGTTCCACTGAGGATTCTTTTCGTGGAGTCGTAAATTGAGCTTCTCCATCTCCTCCTTTGCTATCTCGATGCCAGTCGCATAGACGCGCTTATCCAGCCGGGCTTTGATTCTGAGACCTGTTCGCGTGGTGGTCGCACTAATGAGCTGGATCACGGTCTCAAAACTCACCAGCGGTTCCCCTTTCCAATTCAAACTGATGAAGGAAAACATGCGATGTTCGATTTTGTTCCATTTACTGGTGCCGGGAGGATAATGACAGACCGTGATTTCCAAGCCGCTCTCATTGCTGAGTTGCTGCAAGAAACACTTCCACGCCCGGCTCCGGGATCCATTGCTGCCGCCGCCATCGGCACAAATGAGCAGCCGCCGCGCTCGGCCATATTCCCGCCGCCCCACCCGCCGCCACCACTGCCGGATGCTTTCCACGGCATATTCGGCCGTGTCATGCGACATGCCCACATTGACCATCCCTTGATTGGCTTGCTCATCGAAGGTGCCATAAAGCGTGGCCGTGCCCACGCCCAGATGCGGAAAGTCATACACATTCATTTCCAACGGTCGGCCCTTCGGACGCCAGTTCCGCCCCGTGTTTTTAAAGGCTCCGATCCGTTCCCGCTTCTTGGCATCCACCGAAATGACCGGCTCTCCCCGCGCCACGTATTCCTGGGCCAGCCGGTTAATATAGCGGAATTGCTGATCCCGCTCCGGCGGGGCACTTCCCTCCTTGGTCTTGACATTGGCTTGGAGCGTATAATCCAATTCCTTGAGGCGCCGTTGGACCGTGTCCTCGCTCACCGGGTGCCCCAAGCGCCGCAACTCATCGCGGATTTGATAGGTGGATTTGCTGGTCCACCGGAGCAGGGACATCGGATCTCCCGCAGTGGTCTCTTCCATAATCCGCCCCAACCGTTGCGTGATCTGCGGATCTCGCTCCTCAAGGGTTTTCCGCCCGCCCCCCGCCTGACGAATCCGGCCCCCTTCAGGTCGCAGTGCTCGCTGGCTGCGCAGTTCCTTCACACCCTTGATGACGGTGGGTTTGGAGAGTCCGCTCACTTCACACATGCGTTTGACGCCGCCGTGACCAAGGAGCATCGCTTCCCGGCCAACTAACCAGCGCTTTTGCGCTTCATCCAGAGTATCCAGCAGTTTCACCAGGGTACTATGGTCCTGCAGTATTCGCATGAGACCAAGCTACATCCGACCTAAGAAAACGTCAATGTTATTTTGCGGCAGCCCCTCAGTGACCAAGAACACCGGTTTGAGTCCGATAGGAACCGTTTGCAGTTCCCGGAAGCGCCGCCCTTTCCGACTAACCTCCTTGCTGTGGCAATCCGGACAAACCAACAGTTCCGGGCGGACCTCCAGCACAAACCGGATGCAGCCGTCCTCATACAATGTCTTCACGTAATCGTAGCCTTCTCGAACCCCAAACGCGTGATACAACAAGCTTTGACTCATGCCTCATGCTACAAAATCCTCATCCCAGACTCCAACTTTCCGGAAGAACCGTAAAAGACGCCTAAGGCCGGCGCGAATTTCCGGATTTCACTTCTCCAATTAGCGATAAGCGAGGCGGGCACGATAAGCAGGCTCGGCGCGTTGGCATCGGCGTTGCTCGGCGCCGCGCGCATCCCAAGCGCACGGGCCGCGGCCGCGCGGGCGCGGAATCTCATTGGGATGTCGCCGCTGCTAACGCATCGGCGCACCCTGAGGCGTAAAGTGGAAGCGAGGGGCGTCCGTGGGAACAAATCCTGCCACATTGCAGCTATTAAGATAGAAGACGGGTCCGCCTGCTGTCCATTGAGGGATGCGCCGGGCGCGACCACACAAGAATTGTCTGAACCGAAATGGACCACTATGAATACAGCCTCCAATCTGTGTGACAATAAATCGTCCCTGCAACTTCCCACCGAACCAGCTGAAAGCCCATGGCGAAAAAAGGCAGAAATCGCTCAGTACTATCGGTGCGACATCCGCACCATCACCAACCTGATGCGCCGGCGGATTCTTCCCTTTGTCAGGATTGGAAGACTTGTGCGGTTTCATGTCGCCGAGTGCGATGAGGCGATGGCTAAATACCAAAGGCGGAGCAGCCTGTGCTGAGACAGCCGAGGGTGCCGGTCGAGCCATTGTCAATTACAGCAAAAGCGGCGCCTGCTTCGACGCTTGGAGGCGCGGCTGTTTCGATGGCGGTGGTGCTGAGTTCGGCATTTCTATGACGGATTGGAGCCAGCATTCGGTCCTGCGTTGGTGGACCCGCCGGCCAGCGCGAGGTTCGCGCCCTTGGTCTTGGCCAGAGCGTCCAGCGCCGGCGCAGAGCCCTCGCCTCCATTTCCGGTGGAAGTGTTCTTCCGGGCAAGCAGCGCCTCGCGCGCTTTCATAACCGCCTCGGGGATTTCCACCGGCAGCCCATGTTTGAGACGCACGAAATAGTCCGATTTAGGCGTCACTAAACCTCGAGTGAGGGCGCGCTGGCTGACGGTCGTTTGCCCGCACCCGAGCTCTCGGCCGATTTGCGACTGCGATTCTTGCCAAAGCGCAACTTGCAATTCGAGATCGTCTGGCCACGCTATGCGCTTTTCCCGCTTTTTCAGCACGCGTTTGCAAACGCGCGGCTCTTCATCCGCGCCGGACGGGCATGGGTCATCGTGGGCCGGAATAATTGTCGTTGTTCCATCAGGCAGAAACTGGAATTCGTTGAGAGGTTCCCATGTCCAAAAGCGTTCTTGGAGCGGCAGTTTAGCGAAGCGATCCAGGCCGATGGGCAACGTGAAGTACCTTTGCGCCTCCGGCTTGGGAATGGGAGGGCACTTGAGCCCCTCGACGGGGTTGCGCAGGCGTCGGCTGGCCTCTTCAACGCTCAATCCAAGGCCCAACACGTTGCTTGCGAAGGTGCGCCGCATCATGTTGCCGTCCCAGGCGATTTTGAGGCGGACGGCAATTCGGGCAAGCTTTTCATCCGCAAGATTTTTCCGCCTGAAGATTTTACCAGTGCGCCCGTGTCCGAGGCCCAGGATCGTGTCTAAGGGGTGCGGGACGTCGATGAATTGGCCCGCGCGTTCGCCGTGCATGTCTTTGCCCTTGTCGGAAGCGACGAATATCCGGACAGGGCGATTCCCGTCCCAAACAAGGTCGTCTTTCCAGTCGAGCTGGACGATATCCTTCTTGTACACGTCCGCGAACAGCCCTATGGCAAAGAACCACACCGTCTCACGATCCTGGAGATTGATGAACATGCGCCAAGCGTCCCTGAACGAGAGAACGGGCGCCGGTCCAGGCTTGGCGTTGCCGTCTGGCTTGGGCCGGGGAACATCGTGCGCAGCCGTCTTTAGCGCAGGCGGGAGTGCGTGCAACGTGTCGCGGCAATACACCAGGAAAGCTCTGACCTCATCCAGAAGATCGCGCCGCCGCTTCCAGTCGGCATCGTAGGTGTTCACCCACTGTTGAATGTCATCTGGCTCAACTTCATCCACTCGGATTTCGGTTTTTGCAGTCGAGGGCTGATTCACGGTTTTCCGTCCTCTGACGCATTCGATCATGGCGGCCACGAATTTTTTAGTGTCCCAGACAAGGGTGCGTCGCCCTCTGAGCGCGATATCGTTCCGCCCCTTGATGTACTGCTCAAACTTCGAGCAAGCCTCCTGTAAAGGAAGGGGAGTCACTGGTGTCACTAAAACATCCAATGCGTACAGAACAAACTTGAGCAAGGAGCGGGCTGGGCCGAGTTTCGCCTGGGCGTCCACCGCCTCTCGCCAGAACTCCAGCACGCCTGCCTGGTCCGTTCTGCCGATTTTACCGGCTTCCCCGGCGATCGCGTCATACGCCCTGGTTTTGGCATCGCGCTCCTTATCCTCCACCTTGGCAACCGGGTCCTTGCCGGCCGGAACGCTGTCAACGATCATCTCCTGCGAGAGTTTCTTCAGCAGCGGCCTCACCTGGTCCAAAACCGCAGGTGACAGGCGCGGTGACACCGCTTCTTTTTCCAACCGGCGCAGCCGATCCAAGTTCTCGCCGGGCTCCTGCGACGGCTTATCCAATTCTCTATCGATGACATTCCGGGCCTCCAACTCGATGGCCGCCTTGGAATTGCGGCGAACTCGCTTCGGGCGATTGTTCTTCTCATCCCATTCACTGGGATGGTTGAAAACGAAACGCTCCCGCCCGTTCCCATCGCTTTCCGTGCCGATCAACAGAGTTTGATCGCGATAGATGAACGAGGACCACTCGCGAGCCGTTGGGGTGATCCCTTCCATGCATTCCAGACTGGCCCACATGCTTGCGCCCCCGCAACGCCCCTCAATGTTTTCGAGGTATTCTGTTTTATTGTCGTTCATAAGACGAGTTGGAACGGATTCGAAGCGGGGGCGTGCCGGGGCGTTCGTCCGGGGGCGTTCGGGCCGTTGCAAATTGGGCAAATGAGCGCCAGCGTTCGGGGGCGTGATGGGGGCGGAACGGGGCAGGGCGGGCAGGGGCGCAACAGACGCGGTCGACTGGATTACTGTACTCTGCGCCCCTGCGCGCCCCTCTCCGCATGGCGGCAAGCAGGAATTGTCGCTCCATTTGCCGGGTTCGACGGATCACCTCCATTTTCTTCAACGATATCATGCGCCCTCACTTGAGCCTTTGCCGCGCCCACAAGGCGATGCAGATGGCGTCGTTGATTCCCCCGACTTGAATGCGAGTGTAGCCATTCAGGTCCAAGCTCGGGAAACGCTGGCGGCGAACCAAGTCGGCCATTTCCTTGGTGTCATCGCCGCGGATTCCGTTGAAAACCGCCCGTTGCCAAACCTGTGGGTTAACCCAAGTGAACGGGATTTTGGCCATCGTCAGCAACACGCGCCAGAACTCGTTGTTCCGGCCGTTGGTGTAATTGTTCTTGTAACCGAACCGGGGCGTGATTTGGGCCTGCTCAAAAACGACCAGGACCTGGCGGAGCGGCAAGCTGGCAATCATGCGCTGCAACAATGCAAGGTTGCCCTCGATGTCCATGAGTTTTTCTTTGCCGAGGTCCTGGACTGCAACCGGTTCGCAGACTGCCTCGCCGTCAGGGGTAATGCAGGCGATGGCGCCACTGGTGCCATTATCTATGCCGAGATAGGCGACCGTTGCCTCAATGGCAGGCTGCTTAATGACAGGGGATAACATGTTCATGATGCGTTTCCTGATTGGGCGCCGCTTGCGGCCAAGGCGGGATTGTCAGGCGCGAGGGGAGGTTTCTGGTCTTGAGTTTCTGGCTCTCGCGAATTGGAAGCGGGTGCCGCTCCGCTTTCGCCTGATTTTTCAGCTGCTTTTTTCCGGGCAGCCAAGGTTTTGCGCGCCTTGACCACGGCCTCGGGAATTTCCACCGGCAGTCCGTGTTTGAGTCGGAGCAAGTAATCGGATTTGGGCGTCACCAAACCGCGCCGCAAAGCATGGCCGCTGACCGTGGTTTGCCGGCAGTTCAGCTCACGACCGATCTGTTCTTGCGACTTTTCCCATAGAGCAACCTGCAACTCAAGATCGTCTGGCCAGGCAATCCGCTGCTCGCGCTTCTTCAAGAGCGGCTGCGAAGGGCGCGACGGTCCGGCAGTTTGGCCTGTGGGGGCTTGTGTTATTGACGTTGTTCCGTCCGGCAGAATGTCGAACTCCTCAAGCTGCTTCCAATTCCAAAACCTTCTCTGGAACGGCAGTTTCTCGATGCGATCCATGCCGATCGGCAAGCTAAAGAACCGAAGCGCATCCTGCTTTGAAATGGGCGCGTAGTAATGGCGCTTGAGAATCGTCACCGTATTACGCGTCTGCCGCGCGACATCTTCAAAGCTGAAGCCGAGTCCGAAGAAGTTGCTCACGAAGGTATGACGCATGATGCTCTCAGCCCATTGGATCTTGAGACGTTGAGCCAATGGCGACAATTTCTCCTGCCGGAGGCTCTTGTGGTGGACAATTCTCCCGGTTCGGCCGCACCCTAAACCCAGGATCGTGTCCAACGGATGCCGAATATCGACGTAGGCTCCCATTCGGTTGCCGTGCTTGTCCTTCCCCTTCCCGGAGGCAATGAAAATTTGGAGGGGCCTCCTCCCATCCCACTTGATATCATTCTCCCAGACCAGGCGCAGGATTTCCGACTGGTGCAGTCCCGCAAACACCGCGATGGCGAAAAACCACAAGGATTCCAAATCTTGAAGGTTAACCGCCATTCGCCAAACATCCCGAAACGAGAGGACCGGGGCCGGAACGGGCTCGGCATCGCTGTCGGGCTTGGGACGCGGCACAATGTGGGCCGCCGTCTTGATGCCCTGCGGGAGCGCATGCAACGCGTCGCGGCAATATGCCATGAACGCCCGCGCGCGGTCCAACTCATCGCGCAGCGCTCTCCATCCAATTTTCCGATCATTCAGCCAGGCTTGAATTTCGTTGGGCTTGGGTTCATCGACATAGACATCCTTCGGCGCCTCCGGCAAAGGGCTGCCTGGAGCCAAGCCTCTGACGTTCCGTTCATGGACTCGCTTTAGCATCGCTGCGGCAAAACGCCCAACGCTTGCCACCGAACGCCGCGCTGCTCTTTTCTCGACATCCTTTCGCGCCAGCACAAATTGCGAATACGCCGCCGCCGCCGGCTTGAGCAAACAGCGGGTGACGGGCTTGACAAGGACTTCCACGGCGTGAGTCACAAAATCCAGCAAGGGCCGCTCCAGGCCAATTTTGAGCTGTGCCTTGGCCGCGTCCTTGACGAATTCCACCATGTCCCTGCCATCCGTTTTGCCGACCTTGGCGACCTCGGCGGCAATCTCGTCGTAGCTCTTGGCCTTGGCATCGAGCTCCTTGCGGTCCTGCCTGGTCAAGGGCGCTTCGCCGGAGAGGACGCTATCAACGATCTTGCCGTCGATTTCGTCGCGCGCCTCCTCCAGCGTGCGGGCGTGGGTTGACGTCAAGCCTGCTGAACCGCGATAGGTGATTTTATAGGACTCGTTCCACTTGGTTTTGAGCTTCCGGCGCTCGAGGTAGATGCGGAACTCAACGCCCCTCTTCTTGACGACATCCACCAGTTCACAAGAGTCATGCCGCAGTTCCTGCGCAAACACGTCCTGGATGAGCAGCGTGTTCAGTCGCTCCAGGTCGCCGTCCTGCGGGTTTTTCTTCAGCAGCTTGCGCGTGCTCCGCCGCAGCGGCGTTCCATTGACAACGCCGGGGTCGTGCAACGATTGGGCGCAGGCGACGATTGCGTTTAATTCGCCGGCGATCAGCGCCGCCAAGCCGGCCGGATCGGCGCCATTTCCCAGCAAGGCCGCGAGCCGAGCCCGGCCCTGGGCGGAGAACTTTTCCAGCAGACGGCGATGGAACGGATGCTCGCCTGATCGCAGCTTGCGGGCGAGCGCCATGGGGTTGATGATGTCCTCGGCGGCGAAGCGAGCCGCGGCTCCGTTGGAGTTATCCTTTGTTTGCATAGTTTTTTGTTGGGTGGAGTTTGAGTTTCCGCAAAGGCTTCCGCAGGCGGTCCGGCCCGCGGCGCAGGCAGGTTCTGCGAGGGAAGGGGATGGTAGGGGCGGAGAGGCGCGCAATCTCACGCCTACCAAATGGATGTTCCTCGATGTGCCTGCTTGTTCCGCCCTGTTCCGCCCCGTTCCACGGCCTCGCCGCCCAAAACCCAGGGATTCGGCACGGACAGGACAGGCAAGGAATCCCTTTCCTTCCGCAGCGTTTCCGCAAGACGGCTGCGCGGTATGCGTCGGCGGGTTCCAAGTTGTGTGACGCCGCTCTCAATGGTGACGGGTGCGCCGCGAAGGCTGCGCGCGGGGCGTTCCGGGGCGTAACGGGGCGAAGGGATAGGAATGCTGTCATGTTTCCCTCCTGATCTCCTCCAGAGGCAGGGCCTCCGGACCGCAATACTGCGGCCGATAAACTCCCACGGCGAAATCGATGCCGAAATACTTCCGCGCCTCCGCCTGCGCCGCCTCGCCAATAACCCGGGCCGCCACAAAAGGACACCGCCGTCCAACGAAAGCGGCGGCTTTGGCGCCGGGCAAGCCGGCATAGCGCGCGAAATGGACGCAGGATCGCAACGCCGCCCCCCGCGACACCCTGATGCCAACACCCCCGGCAAATCGCTGCAAGCGGCCGAACGGGTTGGCGTTCGTGAACGCCGGACCGAAGGCAGGCAGAAGCGCGCGCAGGATCGGCCGATGGAAAGGGTCAATCGGGATGGTGCGGCCAAGGGGATCGCGCTTGTCGGAGCCAACAGATACCCAAAGAGGCTTGCCTTCTATGCCAAAATAAAACGCGGACACGCCCAGGCCGGACAATTCGCCCGCGCGAACATAGCAGTGGTAGCACAGTTTAATCGTCAGTAGGATCTCCTTGTCGGGAGCCAGTCGCACCAAACGCTCAAGGTTTGAAATTGGGATGATGCTTGGCGCCACCCTAACATCGAGGCAATGGACATTCATGTCTCCCTCCTGTTGTCGGGCTCGCCCAAGAGCTGCCACGCCAGCAGAGCTGCCAGCGTCCGGGGCAATCCAATAGGCTCTGTAGGTGAAATCATGGGAGTGACGAGGTTTTTAAATTCCAGGACATTTTTGTTCTTTTCGGCGAAGCTTCCGCGTGGTGGCTGTCAGGCGGATTTTGCGCGCCACGGCCAGGAGATGGTCAGGACGGACATCTCCGTACACCTGGGCGATGAGAGTCGGCCCGGTCTTGTCGCCGATGAGTTGGGCGATCTCGGCGTCGCTCAATCCACTCTGGCGCGCCTGAGTGACGAAGTAGCTCCGCAACCCCTGGGGCGTGACGTGCGGCAGCTCCAGCTCCTTGCAGGCGTGAGCCAGGCGCCGGCGAAAACAGGAATCATCCCGCGTCTTCGAAGGATCGAATGGCGAGGGGAAGAGGCATTCGCCGGTCGCCTTGAGCTTCATTTTCCGCAGCAAACGACGTAATTCTGGCAGGAGCAGCACGAACGGAAACACCCCCTTCTTGCTGCGGCGCACATGCATGAGATTCTCGTGCCAATCGACAGTGTGCCACTGCGCCTGCATGGCCTCCCCAATTCGAAGGCCGGTGTAAGCGAGAAACTCGGCGAGATCACCATCATGCGGGTGGCCGTGGTCGTCCAGCCAAACAACGATCCGTTTCAGGCCGGCCGGCGTCGGCGCCACCTCGCGGCAATGCCGCACCGTGGATTTATCGGTGTAGTGGCCACGGCCCGTTAACGGGTTCGTTTTCAACTGGCCACGCCGGACGGCGAGTTCAAAGGCATTACGAAGGACGACCAATTCCAGGTCCACCGCGCGGTCCCCGCCGCGCGTCCGGCGGGTCACATCCTTCCCTCGAACTTTGAACTTGGCGACATAACCCCCGGAATTCCGCCACTCCCGGTATTGGTCACAGTCCCCGTGCGTGATAGCGGCAGAGTCTTTTTCGCCAAAGAACGGCCGCAGGGGATTCATCTGATATAGTTCGCCACGTATGGAGCGTGGTGCTTTCGCTTTCAATCCACCTCTTGTCAGGATTGGCTGCCCCGCCTCGACGTACTGATCCAAAAGAAAGTTGACACGCAGGCAGGGGCCATCGCACTGGGCCGTCGCGCCTCGATTGTTGGCGGCTCCCTTGGACGGCCCCAAAGCGCGCTTTGGCGCTTCCATAAACCCGTTTTCAGCCAGCCACTGGCGCCGTTCCCATTTCTCCTTCCATTGCCGCCCCTGAGGCAGCTTGTTCGTTTTGGTGCTGCGCCAGGTCAACTTCCCGTTGACTGTGACGCGGGCGAAAATGCGGTTTCCTCGGCGATAGAGCCCCTCTTCCAGCCGGACAAACGCGCCAATTCTATTCTCGTCTTCGGTTTCCATCGCGAAAAACGAGTTTGGCCACGTATTATTCTTGGAAACCTCTTGCCGAGCGCGCAGCACGAGTGAAGCACGCGTTGCCGCAGTCAATGGCGAATACGCCAACCAGTTCGAGAGCGTCACCGGATGTCGAGGTGGTTGTTGAGCGTCCATCGTGGCGGCGGACGGTTCTGGAGTCTGGACGGTCATAATTCGAAAACCACCCAGATTCATTGAGTGTGCCGGGCGAGGAACTCCTCTAAATCCGCCTCCCAGACGCGGGTGAATCCGTCTATTTTCGTTTGGATCAGCCGCTCATTTTTTGGGAGAACGTTTCGCCAGCGATAGACAGTGGCCCGACTCGCATCGCATCGCTGAGCGACTTCCTTCATCGTAAGAGCTCTGCCTTTCTTGGCGTAATCAATTACCAGCTTATGTTGGCCGGTCTCTCGAGACGAATCGGACGGCTCTTCCCGCAAAGCGCTGGCCCCGCTGTGGTTTGATTTCAGGCCGGCATTTTCGGTCGAGACCCCACGGTGCATGAGAGGGGAGCCTTTTTGCACGCCCGGAAGTTCCACTTCCATGATCACGCTGGGGCAACTCTCCTCTAAACCGCGGTATCCTTCCTTTGTGTCAACACGAGCGTTGTCGCCCGGATTCTGATGATTTGTCTTCACGCGCGTATTCATCGCCCGCCTCTACTTCTTCCGACCAGTACAAAAGCTCATTTCCGAAGAAACCCGCAAGTGCAACGAGATTTCTCCCGTTCCAACCGCTTGATACTGAGGCGCTTTTATTTGTGATGCCGGCGAACAATTTGTGAAATAAGCCGGTGAAATCCACTTCATCGACGGAAACCCTGCTAAGGCAAGGACTTAAACAAGCCGCTGTACCAATTAAAACTGTGCCACCCTACGGCCTAGCCATGCCCGCTCCCGGGGGGCCAAACCCTTTCGCGCAAGATTCGTTTAAGTTGCGAGACATCACCGCCGCCGCCGACACCCCTTTCCGAAGGCGACTTAAGGCCGCTATTCTTCTGTTTGCTGAGGAGGGTCTTTCGAACCGGGAAATCGCGAAGAAACTGCGAACTACGCGCACGACCGTTTCACGCTGTCGAAAAAGTTTTCTCGCGTTCGGCCTTCAAGCCCTTTTTCGCCGGGCGCCCCGCGGTCCAAACCACTGGAAAGTCAGCCCAAACTTACGGCGGAGAGTAATAGAAACCACGCTGAGAGAACGAGAGAGAAGGATGAAAAGAACAAAGAATGGGTCGCAGTTTAAATTCAGCACGCGCTCGCTTGCTCGGCGGTTCGGCGTTTCCCATATGACCATCGCTCGGATTTGGCACGACAGCGGATTAGATCCAAGAAGCGTCGCTTCCCGCGGGAGAATGGTGCGCACCGATTGCATCTACATTGTCGGCTTGTCTCCGCTGGGGGCCCTCGCGATCGGATGGTCCAAGCATAGCAAACGAGAATTGGTTCTGGCGCGCAAAAAGCTCACACGTTTCAAGTCTAAGATAGATGAGCTGCTCGACCTGAATTTTCAGGCCTTTGGCGGCCAGTTACAAGCGCCGCTGAAGAAGTTCCGCGAGTTTTATCGGTTTCTTTCACGTCTTGAACGCCAGGCTCATCCCGACTTGGTGCTGCATGTTCTCTGCGACCCTCAACTGAAGGCTTATCCGGTTAGCGTACGACGCCTCCTGCAAAGGAGGGGACGCCTTTATCTGCATTTTGCATCTCAAGAGGAAAGGTGGTACGACTATATTTACCGATGGCTTTCAAAATTGCGCGACGAACGATTTTGGCTTCGTGATCCGTACGCACTAAGTTGCTGGGTGCGAGTCAACCTTGGTTCGAGTGGTATGTCTGCATTCTATTCAGTATTATAAGCCTCAACCAGCCCAGGGAGAATTCGCAACCCCGTTTTCCATGCGGACGCATGCGCGCGTTGCCGGAGTTTGGGCGTCGCCACGATGGAACAAAATCCCGGTGATGCAGATGTCGTCTCACGGAGCCGTCGTTCCGCAGCGTTGCGTGTTGATGGACGAGTTTCGGCACCCGGAAGGTTTCGGGAACAAATTTTCAACCGACAGAGCTATTCCTAATGGAAACGATGATATGAATTCCACGAATGAACAACTCTTGCTGTCTGCAAAAGGGACGATCCCGGCAAGACTGCCGAATGCGTCTGCGTTCCGGCGGGGAATCCCGAGTTCACACATCGGCCCTGCCCACGCATATCGTGCATTACGCCAAAATCAGCTGCGGGTCCGCGTCTTCACAAAGGTCATAACCCCTCAGCGGCGCTGAACGCCACAATCACCTCGCCAAAAGGAAAAATACCATGAGCGATATAAATAACGTCACCCTGCTCAGCCGTCTGATTCGCGACCCGGAATTCCGGTTTGCGCCGACTGGAACGGCTGTCGCGTCCTTCGCAATTGCAGCGAACCACCGCTATCAAAGCAAAGGCGGCCAATGGAAGGACGAGGCGGCATACGTTCCGTGTTCCGCCTTCGGTCGCGCGGCAGAGCAGTTGGCGCAAAAGCATCGGGGCGATCCCGTTCTGGCAACCGACCGCCTGCGAACGGAAACGTGGGAGCAGGATGGTGCGAACCATTCCCGGCTCGTTTTGATCGCCGGGTCGGTTCACTTCATCCTGCCAGCATCCAAGCCAAACGGCGCTGAACCGAACGGAACTGCCACGCCGGACCCGGAGGAAGCCCGAAACGCCATTCCATTCTAACTGTTTTCACCACCATGATTCGACTGCCATGCTACGAGCCTGCGGGGCGCGTTTTGGAGTTAAGCCCGGACGACTTGACCCGCCACGTCATCGCGTTCGGTTCAACGGGGAGCGGAAAGACCACCGCGCTGATCAATCCCGTCCTTCGGCAACTTCTGGCCTGGCGCGCCAACGAACCCGGTTTGCGTGCCGGCCTCCTTGTGCTCGATCCCAAAGGGGATGATTCCGCTGCAAAAGTCCGGGAATTCGCGCGGGAGGCGGGACGCGAATCGGATCTGGTCGTGCTGTCGGCCGACGGCAACGCGTGGTTTGATCTTTTGGGTGGACTGGAACGCCTGGACCAAATCGAGTTTTACACGAGCCGCCTGCTGGCGGGGACTCGGGATCTCGGCAAAGAAAACGCGTATTGGACGGACAGCCGGGACGGGTTGGTGCATACTGCTTTGACGCTCATGCTTGCCAACGGACGCCCTGTCCGGTTCCCCGAAGTGGTTTCATTTATGCAGGCCTGGTGGTTTACCCCGGGCTCGCGGCAAATGGACCCGGTGGTCGGATTCGTGAAGCAACTTCTGTGCGAGGGCATGTTGCGCCCGTTGTCACAACGCCGGCTCGAACTGGCTCTGGCCGAAGTCAAAAACTGGAGGAACCTCGATCCACGCACAAAGGAAACCCATCGAAGCACATTGCATAACGCGCTGCGCCCCCTCCTCTCGTCTGTCGCGCATGGGTTCTTTGGCCCGAAGCCGGTCGAGTTTCGACCCCGATCTGTGCTCGATGGGAAAATTTTAGTCGTTTCGCTGGACGCGGTATCCCATCCGGACCTGGCGCGGCTGATCTTCCGAATCGTGCGGCAGGACTTCTATGCGGCCGTGCAATCCCGAAACATTGTGCGGCCCCATCAGGACCGGCTTTGCGGCCTCATCGCCGACGAGTTGGCGTTGTCTGTCATGCCGGCCGACGTGCCGGTCCTGTCGGTCATTCGCGCGAAGGGCGGCATCGTTGTCGCCGCCGCCCAATCCGTCAATGGACTGGACGAGGTTCTTGGCTGGCGCGGCCGGGAAGCCCTGCTGGCGAACTTCAACAGCGTCTTCTTTTTCGCCTCAAGGGAAAGCGTGCTGGATGAATACGCGATATTGACGATTGGCACGACAGAACGCCGCCACCGCCAAACCATCACAAGTGACCAGGGGGACGTCTTGGTCAGGGGACAGTCCGAATCGTTGATCCGTGAACCCGTCTGCGCTCCCGGCACTCTCTCGCGGCTGCAGCAGCACCAAGCGTTCGTCAAGCTGGCCGACGGAACCTGCACCGAATCGCCCGTATGGCTTGAACCCACGTTTTTTGATTCGGCACCCGCCACCCAATCTCAAGAGCCCGACGATTTGAGCCAAGCCGTCTGGAAGCTCCGGGAACGCCAGGCGCTGGCCCTCGAGTCAGCCGCCGGAGCGACTTCGTTTCTGTTGCATATGCACCGGCGCGGACACCGCTTGCTGACGGCCCCGGCCATCGTTACTGCCGCGTGGCCGCTTTGCGTGCCCCGGATGTCCCGGAATGAAATTCTTTCCCGCTTTGACCAACGCATTGCGGGCATGGAGAATTTGCCATCGTGCTGGTTGGTGGGCCTGTATCACTGGTTGTTAAGGCATGCACCGTTGGCTTCAATCATCGTCCGAGTCGAAATCAAGGCCGGCGTGCTTTGGCCTACGTTGGACCGTCCTTCTACGTTATGGGGTGACGGGCCGACGGCGGTCCCGGAAAACATTAACCTTTTCATTTATCCTTCGCTGTGGCGGCCGCTGCTGCCCACGCACCGCGCGCAACTCCTCACGGAGCGCCCCGATTTGGGAAATGAGATTGGGCCCCCTTCGAACCCGATGGGGAGTGAACGTTGAGAAAAACACTGCCCTTGGCCGACGTTGTATAATTCCCCACGAGTTTTCATTGCCGGAAACCGCCCAATTCCAAGAGGACCTCCTGGGCGAGTTTTTTGACCTCGCGCACGTACTTGCGGTGGCCCCGTGCCGGGATGCGATCGCTGGAGAGGAATACAGCTTCCCACGCGTTG
>Ga0326728_10004888_pt1 | contig 38843 bp, 40 predicted proteins | sample MB3enrmetagenome_FD_207602 | JGI IMG/M metagenome (GOLD analysis project Ga0326728, IMG submission 207602) | Lab enriched peat soil microbial communities from McLean, Ithaca, NY, United States - MB31MN | ecosystem: Environmental > Terrestrial > Soil > Wetlands > Peat | place: USA: New York... | reverse complement strand
GCCAGATGGCAACTGGGCGTGGTACAGCCCGGAAATCACGAATACCGCTATGAAACAGGCCCCTATCAGGAGCAGCAGGACCATGTCCCAGAACTCGCCTTTCTCTAATGAGAGGCGTTCCACGAGCCATGCGGGGTCGTTCTCCAGCATCCATGCGCCGACCACGATGGAGCAGGCGATGTACAATCCGAGCAGGAGCCACCCTTCGGGCCAGTCCAGGGTGCCGGCGGGCGCGAACACCAGGATCGCGAAAAGGAGCAGGAAGAGCGCCCAGCGGGCTATCATGCCCGAGATCGGGATTTTCCCTTGCTTGTCTGCGCGCTCCATGGGATTAGAACGCCGGCGGGGAATAAAAATAGCATGGACGGGAAGCGTCGGGTTCTCCATGAAGATGATAGCCAGGTGGAGGAGTTGAACCACCCTGTGCCGCTTTATGCCGCCCGGATCGGGCGACTGCAGGCGGCCGCATAGCCGATCTGCCAACCTGGCTTGTTGGGATGAATAGAAGGCAGGAAAAGGTTTAAATGACATGGGCACGGGAGCCAGATCGAGCTCGGGCTCAGGTTAGTTTGAGCGAGTTGTCCGCGGCGAGGTGGGAGAAGAAGCCGATGAATCCTGCGATCGCGTAGTATTTGCCGATGAAGAGATACAGCAGGATTGTGAACCCGATGCACATCGCAAACGAGTGGACGATCCCCCTGTGCCTGGGCATCACGAATACGACCAATAGGAAGTAGGCGCCGAGAAGGACGAGGGCGAGCCCGAGGATTCCGCCCAGCTGCCCGAGGCCCGGGATGCAGATGGCTCCGCCGCAGGAGAACGAGTAGGACAGGAAGAGGGAGGCTACGACGGCGACCACGTCCATGACCTTCCTCCCCTTGCTCTGGCCGGTGTCGATGTCAGGGGCCAGCGCGGAGAGTCCGGCGACCGCCCCCAGAAGAAGCAATTGCACGGGGCTGGTGGTGCCGATGAGGAAGTAGAAGACAGCCAGGGACGCAATGATTCCGATTATCAGGTGGGACTTCCAGTCCATGGGGAAGAATTGGAAAAGAAAGAATAAAAGAGAGGCGGGTCAGTGGACCTCGAAGCTGGCGGAGACCGTGACGCTCACCTCCACCTGGCCCGATGAGAGCTGGGTGGGCACCGCGGCTTCCGGCGCCTCTGCAGCGAGCACGCCCCCGTTGTAGACCGGCTCCGGGTAATAGGACGACTCGCTGGCCGAGCTCACGTTGCCCAGCGACACGCCGAGACCGTCTGCGATGTTCTGCGCATCGGCCTTGGCCTCCGTCGAGGCGTTCTCGAGCAGCGACTGCTCGACCGCAGCGCGGGTAGAGTCCTGGAGCGTGAACGACACCGAGTTCACCAGCGTCTGGTTCACTCCGGCGGCCGATGCCGCGTCTATTATCTGGCCTCCTTTGTCCAGCTGCTTCACGCTCAGGAGGAACTCCTGGGTCGTGGTGTATCCGGTCACAGTGGACTGGTACTGGCAGTTGGCGCCGGTCTTGTCGCACACGTATGTGCTGTTGTAGTCCGGCTCCACGTCGTACGAGACGGTCTGGATGTCGGACTGCGTGAGGCCCTGGGCCTCGAGCTTGGTCATCAGGTCGGCCACCACCGCCGCGTTGTCCGACTGGGACTGCGCCGCGGTCGTATCGTCCGTCTTGACGCTCAGGTCTATGAGCAGCAGGTCCGGCGCCACGTTCTGCGTCGCGTCCGCGGACACGCTTATGGTGTGGTCCTCGGGGCTGTTAGACACGTAGACGTTCGGGCTCGCGGGGTTGACAGTCACCTTGGGCGCGTAATCGCCCATGGAAAGCAGGTATGCGCCCCCAAGCATGCCTATCATCAACAGGAACGCGCCAGCTATCATCATGCCGCGCCTGGGCGGGCCGCGCACCATCGGTTCGGGTTCATCATTCTTTGCCATGAGATCACCAGGGGTGATAAAACAGTTAGATAATAAGTAGTTTCGGTTTTGCTTAGGCGGAGACCGCGGGGCTATGGCGCGGAGATGACTTCGGGTGCAAAAGCTTTCAGCAGAAACACGATTATAAGACGCTATTCTTCAGATTGCCGGGCGAAATCAGCCCGGATACCCAGCAAGGCGAGTTGACGCTGAGCACCTGGGACGGCAAAACTCAATACTCCAGCGGACCCATTATCCTGGAGGTTCCCGTGTGCGGAAAAGGCCAGGCAAGAATGCGCAATCCGAACATCTCTGCGATTGCAGCCCATATGAACGCCAGCGGAGACGACGGGTTATTGCTGCTCGGAGCAGCCCTTCTCTGGTGAACAAACAAGCTTCGCTTTAAAACCATGCAGCGCTAGAATCACGCATGGAACCCGTATCTTCTCTGCTGGAGGCGTTCGCGCTGTTGCTCGGCCTGGGGATGGCCGGCCGCATAGTGGCCGTGATCTGGCCAGCCCGCACCAAGGAGCTCGTAAAGCAGAAAGTCGGGATGCTCAGCGACGGCCAACTACGGGTGATGGGCGTCGCACTGATCGTCCTGGGCGTCCTTGCATCCGTCGTGGTCTTCAGCGCGCTCTCTGTGACGGAAGTCGCGGCAGTGTTATTCGCTTTCAGCTTTCTTGCAGGGGGCTGCCTGCTTTTAGTCCCAAGGCTCGCAAGGTCGTTCTGGAGGGAGGACATCGAGATGTCGGACGCCGGCATGCGCATGCTCGCGGCCATAACAACGGTCATAGGCCTGATTGTGGTCTATTTCGTGCTGAGATAGCCGTCCCTGGTGGAAAAAGACACGCCCTTCGAAGGATTGGAAATCCGGCTTCTGCTGGAACGCTAATCCAGGACAGATACCGTCCCGTCATCTCCGTTCTCTACGTATACGTACCCGTCGCCGGGGTCGTATGTCGCGAAGGACGGACTGTTCCCGACCGAAAGCGTGCTTATGAGCGAGGTGCCGTTTATCACCGAGACCGTGCCGTCGTCGCTGTTCTCGACGTACACGTACCCGTTGCCTGGATCGTAGGCCGCGAAGGAGGGGTTGCTCCCGACGGACAGAGTGCCTACCAGCGAGGTGCCGTTTATCACCGATACCGTCCCGTCTCCGCTGTTCGTCACGTAGACGTATCCGTTTCCGGAATCGTAGGCCGTGGATAAGGGGTCGTTTCCGACCTGGACGGTGGCGATCACCGAGGTGCCGTTTATCACGGAGACCGTCCCGTCGTCATAGTTGGGGACATAGACGCAGCCGTCGCCGGAATCGTAGGCCGCGAGCAGGGGGCTGCTTCCGACAGGGATGGTGGCTATGACCGCGGAGCCGGAGATCACGGAGACGCTCCCGTCACCGATGTCCACCACGTACACATAGCCGTCGGCCGGGTCGTAGGTCGCATAGGACGGCCCGTTCCCCACCATATCAGTGGCTATCACCGAGGTGCCGCTTATCACGGAGACCGTACCGTCGTCATAGTTGGGGACGTAGAGGTATCCGCTGGCCGGATCGTAGGCCGCGAAGGACGGGCTGTCCCCCACGGGGATGGTCGCTATGACGGAGGTGGCGTTTATTACGGTGACCGTGCTCGAGTTGCTGTCCGAGACGTACACCAAGCCGTCGCCTGAATCGTATGCCGCTGAGAACGGATTGCTCCCGACAGTGACGGTGGCCACCACCGAGGTGAGGTTGATCACGGAGACCGTGCTGTTGTTGCTGTCGGGGATGTACACGTATCCGTTGCCTGGGTCGTAGGCGGCGAATGCCGGGTATACCCCGATTGCGAGGGTGGCGAGCACCGACGGCCCGGCCGCGCCGTTCTTCTGGGCGCCCTGGCCGATGCATCCGGACAGCAGCACGACGCCCAATAGTACCGCTATCGGGATGACTCTCATACGCTCATGTTTGCAGGCCATGCTTATAATTCTTACTCGCCCGGGCCGCGCTCGCCGTTCGGAAATCCGGTTTTCGACCCCGGGCTGCCTGGCGCATATCCGCTAGCTCAGGACCGAGACCGTGTTGTCCTCGCTGTTCGTCACGTACACGTACCCGTCGCCGGAGTCGTATGCCGCGAAGGAAGGGCCGTTCCCGACAGAGGGCGTGCTCACCACGGAGGTGCCGTTGAGCACGGATACCGTCCCGTCATCGGCATTCTCGACGTACATGTATCCGTTGCCGGGATCGTAGGCCGCGAAGGACGGGTTGTCCCCTACCGAAGGCGTGCTTATCACGGAAGTGCCGGAGAGCACGGAGACCGTCCCGTCGCCGCTGTTCACCACGTAGACATATCCGTCGCCGGGATCGTAGTCCGCGGCCTCTGGGCTGTTCCCCACCTGCACGGTGGCTATCACCGAGGTGCCGTTTATCACGGAGACCGTCCCGTCGTCGTAGTTGGGGACATAGAGGTATCCGTCGCCGGAGTCGTAGTCTGATAAGGACGGACTGTTACCCACGGGAATGGTGGCTATGACCGCGGAGCCGGAGATGACGGAGACGTTCCCGTCGTCGATGTCCACGACGTACACATAGCCGTCGGCGGAATCGTAGATCGAATAGGACGGTCCGTTCCCCACGGCATCGGTGGCTATCACCGAGGTGCCGCTTATCACGGAGACCGTCCCGTCGTCGTAGTTGGGGACATAGAGGTATCCGTTGGCCGGATCGTAGGCCGCCAATGCCGGGCTGTTACCCACGGGGATGGTCGCTATGACGGAGGTGGCGTTGATCACGGAGACCGTGCTGCCGTTGCCGTTCGAGACGTACATGAAGCCGTTGTCGGGGTCATATGTCGCGGAGAACGGGTCGGTCCCGACCGGGACGGTGGCCACCACGGTGGTGAGATTCATCACGGAGACCGTGCTGGCGTTGCCGTTCGAGACGTACATGTACCCGTTGCCCGGATCATAGGTGGCGAAGGCGGGGTAGTTTCCGACTGCGAGGGTGGCGAGCACCGACGGTCCGCCCGCGCTGGTCTGCTGGGCGCCCTGGCTGACGCATCCGCACAAGAGCAAACCGAATAGAAGAGCTATGAAGAGTTTTTTCATGTCGTATACCTCTTGAAGCATTAATTTAATGTTATCTTTTCATGGCACGCCGCACCGATGAGCCTCGGGCAGAGGGCGAAGGATCAGGAGTTCTTGGTGCCGAACCATGTGCCGTTCCAGGCCGAGCCCGCGGTCCCGGTGCCGTAGCGCCAGTCGCCGCTGAACGCATTGCAGTCCGTTGTGAAATAGAACATCAGGTCTCCCGCGTCCTGGGGCTCGGAGAAGGAGGGCGACTGGTACCACTTGCCGCTCATCACCCCGTCGGTCACGGTCCCGCTCACCCTTCCGGATTTATAGGTGTAGTTGCCGGAAACCTCGTTCCCGGTCTGGGTGAGCTGCATCGTGCCCCAGTCCGTGTTCCAGCTGCCCGAGTAGTCGCAGTTCGTCAGGTGCGCCGGGACCGCCGCTGGCTGCGGGGATGCCTGCTGCGACGTGCAGCCCGCGAGAAGGACCAGGAATGCCACGAAGACTGCGATGTGGAGCTTCCTCATGGTCTCCTTTCGAATGGAAAGGATATGAAAGGGATTGTGACGGGCCGTCCTGGCGCGGATGGGATCGTCCTTGCGTTCCTCTGGCGTGGCCTTGCGTTCCCTCAGAGTTCAAGCTCGACCTGTTCCCCGGGGCGCTCCCTTCGATTGATGACGCGAAGGGCTAGCGCGGTCCTCGCGCGCTAGTTCAACACCGATATCGTCCCGTTTGAATCGGCTATGTCGTTCACGACGTACATGTACTTGTTGCCGGAATCATAGGCCGCGAAGCTCGGGTCGTTCCCGACCTGGTCGGTGGCTATCAGTGTGGTGCCGTTGAGCACGGAGACAGTATTGTCGTCATAATTCGTGACGTACACATAGCCGTCGCCGGGGTCGTAGGCCGAGAAGACAGGGTCGTTTCCGACTGTGACGTTGGCGATCACGGAGGTGCCGTTGACCAGATAGACCATCTCGTCGAGGCTACTGGCGACATATACGTATCCGTCGCGGGGATTGTAGGTCGGGGTGCCTGGATTGTTTTCGACCACGAAATCCGATATGAAGGAGGTATCGTTGATCACGGAGACCGTGTTGTCGCTGTTCGTGATGTATATGTATCCGTTGCCCGGATCGTAGGCCGCGGAGACCGGGCTTTCGGCCGGGATTGTGGCTACCACGGAGGTGCCGTTGAGGACGGAGACGGTGTCATAATCCAGGACGTACACGTATCCGTTGCCGGAGTCGTAGACCGCGGCGTGCGCGTCGGTTCCTGCGGTGACGCTGGCGATCACGGAGGTGCCGCTGATAACCGAGACCGTGTTGTCCATGTCGTTCGGGACATACACGTATCCGTCGCCGGGGTCGTATGCTATCTGGCTGTCCGGGACGTTTCCGACCGGGACGGTGGCTATAACGGAGGTCCCGTTGAGGACGGAGACCGTTCCTGATTCCGGTTCGTTGCCGAATTCATTCGCGCTCGGTTCTTTCGTGCCGAATTCATTCGCGACATACACGTATCCGTCGCTTGGATCGTATGCCGCGGAGATGGGGCTGCTTCCGACCGGGAGGGTGGCTATCACCGAGGTGCCGTTGAGCACGGAGACGGTGTCGTCCTGGTAATTGAGGACATACACATATCCGTTGCCCGGGTCGTAGGTAGCGAACCGCGGGTCGCGCCCGAGCGTGGCGTTGGCGGGCAGCGGCGGGATCACTGGCTGCGGGACGTTGGCAGATGTGTTGGGCGCGGGTTCGGAGAAGTTGGTGTACGGGGTCGGCACCACGGATTGGCCAGGACCGGGCGCGGATACGGCGACGCTAGAGTTCTGCTGGGGAGGCGCCTGGTTTACGCATCCGAACAGCAGCAGGACGCCCAACAGGATCGCTATCGTGGTGGATTTCATGCTCTCGTATTTGCAGGCCATGCTTATAATTCTTGCTTGACCGGGCCGCGCACGCCCGCCGCCCAAAGGAAAAGGGGGGTTTAAAACATGTCTCCCCATAAGAAGCAATAATTATCACGTTACGAGGGATGATAGAGATGGAAACAAGACCGGCCCGTTCAGGATCTGGATTCGGATCTTCGATAAAGAGGGATCTCGCGTTCGCTGCGCTCGGCCTGCAGGTGCTCGCAGGCCCGATCATGACGTCCTGCACCGACAAGGGCCCGACTCCGGTCGTCGCTCCTAAGAAGGACAAAGCGCGGCTGAACCAGGAATTCCTGCAGGCCGCGGAAAAAGCGGATTGGAGCGCGCTGGTCGATGCGCTGAACGGCGGGGCGGACGTGGATGCGAGGAACAAGGACAAGAGGACGGCGCTGATGGAGATCGCCGGCATGCGCATCGAGAGGGGGGCGGACGTGAAGGCGGCGATGAGCAGTGAAGGGAGCATGTACATGGACGCCCTCAAGCTACTGATCGCAAAGGGGGCGAAGGTGGATGCCAAGGACGGCCGTGACGAGACGGCGCTGATGGCTGCTGCAGGCATGGGGAACGGGGACATCGCAGCGCTCCTGATCGCTAACGGCGCGGATGTGAATCTCAAGGACATCGATGGGAGTACGGCGCTGATGAGGACCGCCGTCACGGGCGATGCGGTGCTCGCGAGGGCGCTCCTGGATAAGGGGGCGGCCATGGATGCGAAGGACGCCAAGGAAGGCAAGACCGCGCTGATGGCGGCCGCGGACTCGGGGAGCACCGAGGTCGCGATGGTTCTGGTCGCCAGGGGGGCGGACGTGAACGCGGGGAACAGATACGGCGCGACCGCGCTGATGATGGCTTCCTACAAGCAGAACATAGAGCTTGTCAGGCTGCTGCTCGCCAAGGGGGCGGACGTGAAGGCGAAGACCCATGGCGGGGATACGGCGCTTATCTGGGGCGCGGGTGGGAGCGCGGCGGTCGTCAGGATGCTCATCGACAGGGGAGCGGACGTGAACGCGAGGAACACGGAGGGAGTGACGGCGCTGACCCTGGCCCTGACGGCGGGGCAGAGGGAGATCGTCAGCATGCTTACCGAGAAGGTGGCGAAGCTGGATGCGAAGGGCAAGGACGGCGCGATCGTGCTGATGGATGCCGCCATGAAGGGGAACGTGGCGCTCGTCAGGTCGCTGGTCGCGCACGGCGCGGACGTGAACGCGAGGGACGACCGCGGCTGGACGCCGCTGATGTGGGCCGCTGGCGGCGGGAGGGAGATAGTGAACCCGATACCGATAAAGGAGACTCCGCTGTCGCTGTTGGACAATGCCAAGGGACGGCTGGAGGTGGTCAGGCTGCTGCTCGCCAAGGGGGCGGATGTGAATGCGGCGGACGAGCGCGGCCTGACTGCGCTGATGGCCGCCCTGGACGCCGGGGACGAGGACACCGCGCTCCTGATCGCGAAGAAGGCCAATGTGAGAGCGGAGGCTAGGAATGGCAGGACCGCGCTGTCGATCGCGCTCAGGAACGGATGCAAGGCCACCGCGGAGCTCCTCAGCAAGCGCGGAGCCGAATGAGGGGACGGATCACGCTCCGGAGCGCGGCGGGGCTGCGTGCGGCAGCGATATAAGATATGCTTTAGTGATTCATGGTTGAAGGCGGTAACAATGCAAAAAAATCATTCAAGGACGAGGCAGGGTGCGATGGTGGCTTTGGCGGGGGCGGCGATCGCGTTCTCCCCTGCGTGCAACCGCAAGCCCGCGAGCGAACCCCTGATGCAGGTCAGCCAGGACGACGTCATGGCCGCGCGGAAGCTGATATCCGGCCCGGAAAGCCCGAGCGTGAGCATGCTGCTGGAGGACATGGGCAGGCTCGTGGACCGCGAAGGGAGGGGGCCGGGGTCGAGAGCGGCGATCGTCGGTATGGGCATCGATGCGGTCCCGACCTTGATCATGAAACTGGACGATCCCAGGAACGAGGTGCAGACAGCGAGCGCAGACGCGCTCGGCGCGATAGTGAGGCGGCATCCGGAGCACGACTGGAAGCCCGCCCTGATCGTTTTGACCAACTGGCTGGAAGGCACCCTGAACCAGCAGCTGGGGGCCGACTCTGCGCTCGTCTTCATAGGTCCGCCCGCGGTCCCGGCTTTGCTCGGGGTGAGGACGAATGGGAGCACGTTTGCGAAGAAGAGGGCTGCCGAGGCGCTCAGGACGATCGCCGATACTCATCCGGAAGGCATACCCTCATGGGCCACCCAGGCACCGTGACAAACCGCGCGCGGCGCAGGGATTCGGATTGCGCATGGCGGTTCAGCCCGCCTTCTCCTTCTTCTTCCTCTCGAGCTGCCTCTTTATCGCCTTGAGCGAGACGGACGAGCTGCGCCCGAGGACTCGACCCTATAAAAAAGGATAGATAGTATTAAATACGTTTAATATGTTAAATAAGCATGCGTATCCGATATACCAACCACGCGGTGTTGGAGAGCATGCCGGACGAGGGCATAACAACAGAAGAAGTTGAAGAAGCGATACTGAAATCAAGCGAGACCGCCAGGGTATCAAAAAACAAGTATAAGTTTTATTATAGGGGTTTGGAAGTCGTCGCACAAAAAGAGACGGGATATTGGTTAGTGATTACGTGCTATAGGCGCGGTGATTGATATGAAATGCCCGATATGTGAAAAAGGAACATTGAAGAATAAAATCGTTGACGTAGTTCGTCACGGAATATTCATCGGCCACTTTAAGGCAGATGTATGCAGTCATTGTGGAGAACAGATATTCGATTCGCGTGTTGTTTCAAGCATCCATGCAAAAATGGTGGATTTGGGGATGTTCGGTTCTGAGAAAGCGACAGTCTACAAAGTGGGCGGTAGTTTTGCAATCGCACTGAAATCGTCGCTTTCAAAAGCTCTGGGGATCACCAAATCCTCAAAGCCTACGGTATATGCCCAGTTGAAAGAAAAACGCTTGATTGTCGAGTTGGGCTGAATTTATCTTCTTTTTTTCATACCCTCTAGTTGCCGCCCTTCTTCTTCCTCTCGAGCTGCCTCTTTATCGCATTGAGGGAGACGGACGGGTTTAGCACCCGAATGCGACACATTTTTAAACACTTTTATATACATTATAAACTATGAAACAGGAGAAAAAACCAGCTTCAGGGCCGGTAAGGCATTTTAGCCCTTCAGAGATAGGGCGTTTCGGAGAGAAGTGTCAGCCCAAAGACCCGATTCCCTGCACGGGTAATGTGATAATAATTCCGTTTGGCGAAGGGACCAGGCAGATAAGCGATCACGAGATATTGGATATCCTGCGAAAAGACCGCGAAGCGACTGGAAGCGACAGGCTGACTGCCAAACAAAGAGGCGCCCTGGTCGCTTTGCGCATCAAATTAAGCCAGGAAGGGACGGCATCGTTTAGTCCGGATGAAACAGTGCGCTTATACTGGCTCGTTGCCCCGAAGGAGCGTCAGGACATGGAGCCTGACGAGAGGGAAAGGCGGAATGCCCAAGTCCGTGCGTTTTTTGCCTTTTATAAAAGCGAGAGAGGGTGCGATGTAGGAATTTTGAACGATTTTTTCACTTCGGAATTGATTGAGACGCTAGTGAAAGCCTCTTCAGAAGTGCTGAAGCCGTATGGTTTTGGCGAGGAAAAGGCACGCATTTTTGTTTACGAGTGCGGAAGACATTTCTTGGAGTGTTGCTACAGGTATATGGGTAACATGTTTGAAACCGGAGAGGTCACGAATCGAACCATGGCCCGCGCGCTGTTTGGCAGGTGTTTGAATCCCGACAGCAATTCCTATTTCTTTAAAGACGTCTGTTTTGGCCAAGAGAAACATGCCGGTTTTAGTGAAATTCCAGACCTGCTAAGGCATGAATTGAAGGATGTGCCGCATACCGCTTCCGAGGTGGTCGCTGATAGAATGGCCAGCATCATAGGTCCGGCAAGCGTACGCACAGTGTCTGGCGGTGCACCCGGTTCAGGACAGGGCGGCTCTCCAGGCCACAAATAAGCGATTGGGTCGTGCCCGGCTTCAGCCGCCTTTCTCCTTCTTCTTCCTCTCGAGCTGCCTCTTTATCGCCTTGAGCGAGACGAAGGAGTCACGCTCCATCTCGTCGAGCCTGAAGGATATCATGAGCCTCGTCTCATCCAGCTGAGGGATGAGCACGAACTCGAGCGCGTTCACCCTGCGCTTGGTCTTCTCGATCTCCACGATGAGCTTCTTCATCGCGGTCTCGCTCTCGGCCAGCTTGATGACCAGCTTGAGGATGTCGTCGAACTTCTCCACGCCCTGGTCTATCTTGGCGGACGTGGACGCGACGGAATACGTCGGGAGCTCGATGAAGCGCGTGGACGCCATCTGCGTGGTCAGGTAGGGTATCTTCACGCCCATGACGTTCTTGACCTCTATGTCTATGTCGATGTCCTTCCTGAGGTTGAGCGACACGGAGCCGAGCTCCCACGAAGGATGGTAGGTGCCGGCGAGCGACACCGCGGCGTAGCCCTCCTTCATCTTCACGCCGAGCTCGCCGCGCAGGTCCTGGGCCTTCTTGAGTATCTTGAAGAACTCCAGGATGAGCGCGTCCCTCTTCTGCTTCAGCAGCTTGTGCCCCTTCCTGGCCAGGGCTATGCGCTCCTTGATCTTTATGAGCTCCATGCGCGTAGGGTTGACGTCTAGGACCGCCATTATTTCGTCTCCTCCACGGGTTCGCCTTTCCGCTTCATGTACTTGGCGATGTGTTCCTTCTTCACCCTCTTGAGCTCGCTGTCAGGCATTATGGACAGCAGGTCCCATGAGATGTCTAGCGTCTTGTCTATGTCCCTGTCCTCGTACGGCCCCTGCTGGACGAACCTCTTCTCGAAGTCGTCCGCAAGGCGCAGGAACTTCCTGTCCACATCGGTGAGCGCTTCCTCGCCGACCACGGCCGAAAGCGACCGGAGGTCACGGCCGGCGGCGTATCCTGCGTAGAGCTGGTCCGCCACTCCCTTGTGGTCCTCGCGGGTCTTGTCAGCGCCGATGCCCAGGTTCATGAGCCTGGACAGGGACGGCAGCACGTCCACGGGCGGATAGATGTTCTTCCTGTGCAGGTCCCTCGAGAGGATTATCTGCCCTTCTGTGATGTAACCGGTGAGGTCCGGGATCGGGTGCGTCTTGTCGTCCCCTGGCATCGTGAGTATCGGCAGTTGCGTCACAGAGCCCTTGCTTCCGCGCACACGCCCTGCCCTCTCGTATATGGTGGAAAGGTCCGTGTACATGTAACCGGGATATCCCCGCCTTCCCGGCACCTCCTGCCTCGCCGACGATATCTCACGCAGCGCCTCGCAGTAGTTTGTGAGGTCTGTGAGCAGCACCAGCGTGTGCATCCCCATCTCGTAAGCAAGATACTCTGCGGTGGTGAGCGCGAGCCTTGGCGTGATGATGCGCTCCACCGAAGGATCGTCGGCCAGGTTCAGGAAGAGCACGGCATTCTCGAGCGCGCCGGTCTTCTCGAAATCCCTGATGAAGAACGACGCCTCCTCGTGCGTGATGCCGATCGCGGCGAATATCACCGCGAACTTCTCTCCGGTGCCGCGCACCTTGGCCTGTCGCGCTATCTGCACGGCCAGCTGGTTGTGCGGAAGCCCCGAGCCGGAGAATATGGGCAGCTTCTGCCCTCTGACCAGCGTGTTCATGCCGTCTATGGTCGATATGCCGGTCTGGATGAACTCCGCCGGGGTCTCACGCGAATACGGGTTGATGGGCAGTCCCGAGATGTCCACCCGCTCCTTCGGGATTATCTTCGGGCCCTTGTCCCTGGGCTCGCCGAGGCCGTTGAACGCGCGGCCGAGCATGTCGGTGCTGAGCCCGAGCTGCATTGTCTCCCCGAGGAACCGCACGGTCGTCTGCGACGTGGATATCCCCGTGGTCGACCCGAACACCTGGACCACGGCGACCTTCTCGCCGACATCCAGCACCTGCCCCTTGCGTCGCTCGCCGTCGGGCATGATTATCTCGACTATCTCGTTGTAGCCGACCCCTGAGACCTTGTCCACGAAGACCAGCGGCCCCGCGATCTCGCTTATAGTCTGGTATTCCTTCAGCATAATGATCACCTGGTTTTTATGAGCTCCTCGAACTCGTTGTCCATGTCCTTGTGCAGCTTGTCGAACTCCTCCATCTTCGTCTCGGGTATCTCCTTCATGCGCCCGATGCGCACGATGCACGGGAGGCCGGATATCTTCTTGAGCTGGATGCCCAGATCAAGCGCCCCCTTGGCCCTCTCGTGGAACTTGAGGATGGATTTGAGCATCGCGTACTGCTTCTTCAGCCCTGATTTGGCGTCCACGTCCGAGAACGCGTTCTGCTGGAGATAGTCCTCGCGCAGCATCTTCGTCACTAGCAGTATCGCCTGCTCCTTCTCCGGTAAAGCGTCAGGCCCGACCAGCTGCACGACCTCCTGCAGCTCGGCCTCCTTCTGCAGCAGGGCCATGGCGCTTTTCACCAGGCCCGGGAAATCGGACGAGACGTTCTCCACCAGGTACTCCTCCAGCGTGTCGTTGTAGAGCGAGTAGCTTTTGAGCCAGTTGATGGCCGGGAAGTGCCTCCTGTACGCGAGCGGCGCGTCCAGGGCGAGGAACACCTTGGTCACACGCAGCGTGTTCTGGGACACCGGCTCGGATATGTCCCCTCCCGGGGGTGACACTGCTCCGATTATCGTGACGGAGCCGTAGCGCTCGTCGGAACCCAAGGTCCTCACACGTCCGGCCCGCTCGTAGAACTCGGCCAGCCTCCTCGCCAGGTAAGCCGGATAGCCCTCCTCTCCCGGCATCTCTTCCAGACGACCGCCGATCTCACGCATGGCCTCCGCCCACCTGGAGGTGGAGTCCGCCATGAGCGCGACGTCGTAGCCCATGTCCCTGTAGTATTCGGCCAGGGTGATCCCGGTGTAGATCGACGCCTCGCGCGCAGCCACGGGCATGTTGGACGTGTTCGCTATGAGAACCGTACGTTCCATGAGCGGCTTGCCGGACTTCGGGTCTATCAGGTGCGGGAACTCTTTCAGCACCTCGGTCATCTCGTTGCCTCGTTCGCCGCAGCCGACATAGACCACTATCTGCGTGTCGGAATATTTGGCCAATGCCTGCTGGGTCACGGTGTTGTGCAGCAGGACCCCCCCTCCGGCCCCTCCGACGAAATTCCGGGTCCCGGGGACTGACAGGTCGTACACGTCGAACGGCCCCTGGAGCTCCTCTGAGGAGACGATCTCGTCGCAGAATATCCACTCCAGCTGCTCGGCCAGCTGCGCGCAGGCGTACTGCTGGAGCTGGCTCCCGTTCCGGGTTGCCAGCAGCGAGGCGAACTTCCTGAACACGTGGGCGGACATCTTCTCCCTGTTCCCTATGTAATTGTGTATCTCTATGCCTTCTTTTTTCAGCTCCGCGTAGGGCTTGCCGCAGTCATCGTACATGCCACGGAGTATCTCCGGGGAAAGCGGGACTATGTCCACTCCGTCCCACCTGGCGCTGTCTTGGGCATAGCTCCCCAATGCGTTTATCTTGGTGAAATCACCGGAGATGATCGAATGGAACATCCTCAGGTTGTTCCTGCCCCTTATCCAGACGCGCTGGTACGCCTTGCCGTTGATGGTCCGCGAAGTCCTTGAGCTGAGTATGCCGAACCTGTTGAGCGCATAGGACAGCTGGTCCGCCAGCACCGCGCTCGCGGTCGTCAGCTCCACATTGCCGTCGTAGAACGAGCCGTCGCCCAGGAAATGCCCTTTCAGGAACGCGGCCACGCACCGGTCGCTCGAGCCGAGCACCGCCTTCGGCATGCGCTTGGTCGCCGAATTCTCCCCCAGGTCCAACGACCTCAGGAAATCCGTGAAAACGCGGCTGGATATCAGTACGTTCACCGCCTTGCCTGGCTGCATCTCGGTTTTCGAAGCCGCTCCGAAGACCTTTTTTGCGAGCGAGACGTACCTCGCCCTGAGCGCCGGGTCGTTGTTCGTGAACACGGCGGTCGTTCCGCCGCGGATGTAGCCTTCTGCCACGAAAAGCCCGAGGAGCTCCGCGAGCTCGGGGGTCATGCGCCGCGGCAGCGAGATCACGGTCCCGCGCCTGTCCCCGCGCAGAAGCTTCGGCGCCGGAAGCAAGAGGCCCATCTTCCCGTATATCTCCTTCATCCATTTCATCTTCGGAGTGACCGAGCCCGCAAGGAGGTTCTTCAGGGTGATATCCGACAAATCGAATGATACCCCGTTCTCCCTCCCCTTCCTTATCAGCACCGAGACCTCGCGCCTGATGGACTTGTCGAGCACGCGCGCATCCTGCAGCGCATACGGATCGACCGGCCTGTCCTCCAGCGAGGACGCGTCGACCTTCCTTATCCCTACGATGAAGTCCCCTTGTCTGAGGAGCCTCGCCTCGGTCTCCTGTATCTCGCCTGAGGGGCTTATCCTGAAAAGGCGGTGGATCGGGGTGACCTTGAGCGTCCTTCCGGTCCTGGTCCTTATGGATACCAATGTGTCGCTCATCCCCTTGTAGAACTGCGGCGCCTCGGCCTTCCTCATCCTCGTGCCGTCCAAAGAGAACACGGAGATGGGTTTGCCCAGCGAGAATATCTCCTCGTTGGGGAGCATCTCCATGACCGAGTCCGCGCGTATCGCGTCGTACAGCCTGTCCATGCGGGTGAGCGTGCCGTCAGCCAATAGCACCGGCGTGTCCCCTGAGACGCATTTCCCGCTCCCGAACGGACCCGGGATGCACGCCGTCCCGCCTTTGGCTATCGGGAAGAACGTGTCTATCACCCTCTGCCCGGTCACCAGCGGGATGATCGGCGGGAACTTCTCTATGCACGGCCTGGACTTCCTCACGAACCATTTCTGGTAGAGCATTATGGGCCTGGTCTTGCCCTCGAACTCGATTGCCCCGACCTGCTCGTCCACCGTGAAGCTGCCTGATGATATCTCCTTTATCTTGCCTTCGTGGGCGGACAGTATCCTGTGCTCTATGAGCTCGGTCTCCTGCACGGTGCCGAGTATGTCCCCGACCTTGACCGTGTCGCCCTTCTTCACCTTGGGCTTGAACTCCCATTTCACGGTGCGATCCAGCGGGGACACCTGTATGCCCCTCTTGATGAACACGCCCTTGGAAGCCTCCTCTATGCGCTTGAGCGGCCTCTGTATGCCGTCGTATATGCTTTTGAGCACTCCGGGGCCGAGCTCCACCGAGAGCGGCTCGCCCGTGGTCTCCACCGGCTCCCCTGGCTTGAGGCCCGAGGTGTCCTCGTAGACCTGGATGACGGAGGTGTCCCCCACTATCTTGATTATCTCTCCCGTCAACCGGGAATCCCCGACCTTCACCACGTCGTAGAGCCTGGCGCCTTCGACCATCGCCTCCACGACCGGCCCGGATATCCTCCGGATACTGCCTCCCTTCTTGTTAGCCATGTGTCATCACTCTCTTAAGCATCATTTCTTCGCCGAGAGGTCGAAGCCGAGCGCCCGCTTTATCAGGCTCCTTATCTCGTCGCCCTCCATGCTCGCGCCGGACGGATCGGGCATCGGTATCACGACCGGGTACGCCATGCTGTCCAGCTTCTTCCTCAATCTCCAATCTATGCCGTTGAACATCTGCTCGTTCACCACGAGTATGCCGTACTCGGGCTTCGCGAGCACGGCCTCGAGCTCCTTCTGGAACCCGTCCCTGGTGGTCTGGACGCAGTCCTCCAGCCCCGCGAGCCGGAAGCCGGTCACAAGGGGCGCGTCCCCTATCACCATCATCTTCGCCTTCATGAGACGGTCACCAGCATCTCCTTTATCTCCCTCTCCGGGAGCCCGAACTCCTTGCCCTTGGCTATCTTCCGGAGGTTGTGCAGCTCCTCCTCCTTGAGCAGCAGTATGCAGAGTATCGAGCCTATGGACAGTATGGACCTGTGGAACGCCACGGACTTCTCCGCGGCGACGGCCTTCTCCAGCGCGATCTCCAGATCAGGCAGCCTCACCTCGCCCTCCTTGAGCTCGAGGCGCCTGAACTTGGACTTTGCCAGCGACACCGCGGCGGATATGTCCTTCGCATCGATCAGCGAGCGGATGAAGGCCGGGCTCAGCGTGCCGCCGTGTATGATGTAGTTCTGTATCTTGTCGGGCTGGAAGCCGTAGGACTTGAGCCGCTCCACTACGAGTATGTTCTTCGCGTCTATCTCGCTCTCCAGGAGCCTCCTGACCAGGCGTATGTCCTTGCCGTGCACCTCGCCCAGCGCCTTGTGCATGAAGAGGTACGTGTACGCGTCCAGGATGGTGCCCAGCTGCACGAACATGTCCATGTTCTTGAGCGCGTTCCTGAATGTGTCCCACATCTGCCTGGAGAAGTCCGCGGTCGAGAGCGCGAGCATCTCCGAGCCGACCGCCGTCCTCTTTATCTCGTTGAACAGCTGGTCCTTGTCCGCGCCCGCGATGCGCTCGAAGTCCCCCTCCGTGAAGCCCCCTATGGGGAACAGGTACGGCTTTATCTCCGCGTAGGATTTGTTGAGGCGCCTGCCGTTCACTATGGTCTTGAGGTTCATGATATCCCATTTCCTGAGCATCGCCTTCACGGCCGGCAGGTCGTCCTTGGGCGTGATGCGCCGCAGCTTGGCCACCATGCGCATGAAGTTCCTGGTGCCCGCGAACTCGACCAGGTGCGAGCCGGAATGCTCTATGGACACCGCCACCAGGTCGTCGCGGTAGACCGTGCGCTGGAGCAGCTCCACCATCGCGTCCACGGTCTGGACCTTTATCATCTCGTCCAGCGCCGCGCTTTTCAGCAGGTCGCCCTTCATGGCCTTGGCTCGCGCATTCGAGTACCCGTACTTGAGCGCCGCGTTCTCTATCTTCGGGATCTTCATGGCTCAATCCTTCCCCTTGCTGAAAAGCATGTCGTGGACGTCCTTCCTCAGGCCGTCGTTCTTGAGCTCGAAGAGCGTCTCGAGCCTCAGGTCTATCCTGACCGAGCGGTCCTCTGACTCGACTATCGCGCCGCCGAGGGCCTCGAGGTCCGCCACGACCTTGCAGCCGTGGAGCTTCCCGAGGATGGCGGAGTCGGATTTCGCGACGTGCACCGTGCCGCCGCCGAGCTCTTTTAGCGCCTCGGCGACCGATTTCTCCAGGAACGACTTGTAGGGCGCCCCTTTGCGCGCGTCCTTCAATGCGTCGAAGAAGCCCTCCAGGTTGTTGGTTATGGCGTCCTCCCTGGCCTCGGCCATTATGCGCTTGGCCTCGAGCCTCGCCCAGGCGAGCCGCTCGTTGCGCTGCGCCTCGAGCCTGGCCTTGACCTCGGCCGAAGCCTGCTTCTTCAGCTCGTCCTCCTTGGACTGCTCCTCTTCGAGCATCTGGTCCACGTGCGACTGGGCTGCCTTGACGATCTCGCTGGCGCCCTGGTTGGCCTCGCCGACCAGGGAACCCGTCAGTTTCTCGATTCCCATTCACAAAACCCCGTTCGAGGTTTAGTGTCCGGCGACCGAGCCCGTCAGCATTATGGCTATGATGAACCCGAGGATGACCAGCACTTCGGGAAGCGCGATGTATATCAGGATGCTCTTCTCGAACTCCGGCCTCTCCGCCACCACGCCGAGCGCGGCCGCGCCCAGCGTACCCTGGGACCATGCCGCCGCTATTGCGGATATCCCGATAGCCAATCCAGCGCCGAGCGCCGCGCCCGCGCCGGTCGTCAAACCACTTGCCGCGCTTGCCACAGTTGTTGCGTCTGCCATTTCATTTCACCTCTCATTTATTCTCATTTAGTGAGCGAGAACGGGGCGAACTCCTTGCCCCCTCCGTGCAGGAACTTCGAGCGGAACTCTATGATGTTGAGACGGCCCCCTTGTATCAGGGCCTCGAATATCGCGAGCACCATGTTCGCGAAATGCAGTATTATGAACAGGGGTATCGCGATTATCACGAAGAGCCCCATCGCCGGGCTGGGCGCGAAGTACTGGTTTATCAGGTCCGCCAATGCGACGCCCGCTACGCCGATGGCCGCGATCCTCGCGTAGGAGAGCACGTTGCCGACCAGCCCCGGGAGCTCCATCATGCCGGTGATGCCCTCGGTGAGCGCCAGCCCGATTATCGCAAGCGCGAGCACGATCAGCCCGACCGTGCCGTACACCGCGGGTATGAGCGCGAATCCCATGGCCGCCAGCGCGAGCACGCCGCCAGCCTCGACCCCCATCCACGCGATCTTCGCGGCCGCGTGCTTCTTGTTGTGATCCCACTCGCTGTACGCGCCGATGAGGAACGCCAGGAACAGGTGCACCAGGCCGATGGTCGCGGTGATGGCCACGAGCAGCTGGATGTTCTCCATCCTGCCGAAGCCCTGCCACAATGCGTTCGCAGGAGCGGGTATGCCCCAGGAGCGCAGGAGCGCGAAGAGCTCGGTCTGGTTGAGGCCCGCCCATTCGTCGAATATCAGGCCGAAGAACATGGCCGAGAAGCCGCTGTAGAACCATATCCTCGCGACATTCGACATCATGTAGCTCTTCTCGAACTTCTTGATGAGCCAGAGCGAGAAGAGCACGGTGGCGATGCCGTATATCACGTCGCCTATCATCATGCCCATTATCACCATGAGGCCTATGGCGTAGAATATGGTCGGGTCCAGCTCGTAGTAGTTAGGCAAAGAATAGTTCCTTGTGATGAACTCGAAGGGGCCCATGGATTTGGGGTTGGCGAGCACGACCGGGGGCTGCTCCTCGTGGCTGAACCCCACATCGGACATGGTGGCCTTGTCCCCGAACTTCGCGACCACGTCGGAGAGCTTCTGGACGTGCGTTTTGAGCACCCAGCCCTCGAACACCGCCATGGACCTGGAGAACCCGAAACCGGACGCTATTTCTGCCCGGTCCGCCTCCACGCCCAACGAGTATATTATGTCCTGCACCCGGGACAGGTTCGCATCGGATATGGATGCGAGCTCGGAGTTTATCTCCTTCACCCTGGTCTGGGCGTCCGCGTACGCCTTGTCCATCGCGGCCCTGGTCTGCGCCGGGGTCGCGGTCCCGGCCGGTATGTCGATCGGCTCGAACCCTGCCGCAGCAAGCGCCTGCGCCGGGCTCTTGTCCGTCTTCTTATATAATATGAGCGCGGTCCTGCTGCCCGCGGGCTGGATGAAATCGTACGTCCCCAGCTCCTTCTCGAGCGCGTTCTTTAGGGACGGGAGCTTCTCGGCCTGGACGTCGCCCACCGCGTAGGCGAGGGTCTTGGTCTCGAGCTTGGAGAAATCTATGCCCGCGAAAGGGGCTATCTTGTCCACTACGGCCATCTGCGCCTTGAGCCGGTTCATCTCCGACTCCTTGGCCGACGCCTCGGCCACCAGGCCCTTGAGCCTGTCCTCGAAGCCGATCCCGCGGGCCGCTTTCACGGCCTCCTCGGCTCCCAGAAGGGTCTTCCCGCCTTCCGGCTTTTTAGAGGCGTATTTGCCGAGGACCGCGTTTATGGCGCGCATCCTCACCAGCTGCTCGGACACCACGCTGAAGAACTCGAGCGGCCTGCCCTCGTCCAATCCGGTGAACCCGCCCTTCTTTATCTCGAGGACGCCCTCGTTGTGCAGAGCGGCGATCAGTTCTGGAAGGGCGGTCCTGAGCGCGAATACCCTGACCTTTCGCATCTCCGCTGCCTTGAACATCGCTGATCACTCCGAGACCGTTAGGAAACCCTTCACGAGCTTGTCTATGTCCTTGACCGCCAGTTTCTCCTTCTTTATCTTGTCAGCATCGTGGCCGGCGTCCTTAACGATCTTCTGCACGTCCGCCTCGATGTCCTTGCTGCCTTTCTCCAGCAGGGAGTTCTTCATGGCCACGACCTTCTCCTCGGTCGCGGCCCTCTGCTTCTGGACGTCCTCCTTGGCTTTCCTGAGGATGTTGTCCGCGTTGACCTTCGCAGTGCGCAGTATCTCGTCTGATTCCTGCTCGGCCAGCTTTATCTCTTCGACCGTCTTCATAAAGTCTGAGTGCTCTGAAGCTTCAGTCATGCTAACACCAAAAACAGTTGCTTCCATTATAAAAGAGAAATGTTTAAAAACATGTGCCGCTCAAACTGGGTTTACGACTTAGGTTCACAGTATAAATTGCCTAGACAGCGTGATGATATGGGAGCGTACAAATACATCCAGGAAACGTTGCAGAAGGAATACAAGGCCCGCGACTCCGTGTACAGGGAGAAGGTCAGGGGCTGGAGGCACGGCCCGGTCATGGAGAAGGTCGAACACCCGGCGAACATCACCCGCGCGAGGCGCCTGGGCTACAAGGCCAAGCAGGGCTACTCCGTCGTGCGCATAAGGATAGACAAAGGCAGGCGCAGGAGGCAGACGCCCATGGGCGGAAGGAAGCCCAGACACAACTACGTCTATGTCCAGCCGCAGCTCTCGCACCAAGCCATAGCCGAGCAGAGGGTCAACAGGATTTACAAGAATATGGAAGTGTTGAACTCCTACTGGGTTGGCGAGGACGGCAACAACAAGTATTTCGAGGTAATCCTCGCGGACCCGATGAGGAAGGGCGTGGACCCGAAGGTCGTTGCCAGGAAGGGCAGGGCGTTCCGCGGCCTCACCAGCTCGGGAAGGAAGGCGCGCGGCCTCGGTCGCGGCAGGCAGAAGCACAGCAGCTGATTTTCCTTTTTTCTATTAATTACTATTTTTGACGCGAATATCGGCGAGCAGCGCACAAAGTGGCTTACATCAAAAGGAACAGCTCTTTCGGGAGATATAATATCTTGCCTTCGGAACGGGCCTCTCTTGAAGACGAGATCATTATGCCCATCCCGGCTCCGGCTTTCTTTATGCTGGCGGACAGCTGGGAGGAATCCTCCTCCCCTTTTTTCACCTCTATTGGGACGGATACGCCGCTCTCCAGGCTTACGATGAAATCGCAGCCTTCCGGGTCGTAATAGACCCGGTGGCCGACGCCTGCGGTGCCAAGGTTGTTCCTTATCGAAGAGAAGACCGCGGTCTCAAGAAGCTCGCCTATCGTCTCCGAACGGTGTATGTCCGGCACCAGCCTGTCCAGTATCGCGGCCTTGAGCGAAGACGATGCGAGATAATACTTGGTCGGCGCCCGGACGGAAACCGAAGACCGGGAAAACGGCTTGACTGAGAATACCAGTTCCGCCTTTTCCAGCAGGTCCAGATATTTAAGCACGGACGGCTTCGATGTCCCCAGTTTACGCGATAGATTGTCTATGCTCGTCTCTCCGGCGCGGGAGACCGCGAGGTAGTTCACGAGCTTCTCGACCATGAACGAATCCACGTCCTCCATGACCTCTTCGATATCTTTGTGGATGATTTTGGATATCAGGTCCTGCATGCTGCTTATCGAATCCTGTTTCCTGAAAGGGAAACCGCCATAGATCAGGTATTCCTCGAGGATTCCGTGCGCTCGTATGAACGAGACGTGCTCGCGGTTGTCGTCCCATACCTTTTTCAGCTGGGCAGCCGTTTTCCGCCCTTCGAGCGTCCCCCTCAGGTCGAAATGGGCGCCGGAAGGCACTTTGTGCAGTTCGAGGTACTCCCTGAACTGGAATGGGTACATCGGTTTCATGGTCCTCCTGCGTGCGAGGTCCGCCGACTCCTTTATCTTGAGGGAGGACGAGCCGCTCGCGATTATCAGGATGTCGTGCCCTTGGTCGTACAAGAGCTTCAGTCCCAGGTCCCAATCATCCGCATAGTGGATCTCGTCGAGTATGAAAACCAGCTTCTCTTTCACCATGGCGATGGGCTTGTTGGTGAGCTCGCGTTCCATCGTCGCTATCAGCTCCTTCATGTCGATTTCGAAACCGCTCATCTCATCCAGCGTGAAGAAGAAAAGCTGCCTGCTGCCCATCTTCATGTCATTCTGGAGATAATGATAGAGCTGCAGCAGCAACGTGGTTTTCCCGATGCCCCTGAGCCCCGGGACCAGCAGCAGTTTTTTTTCAGGCGCTTTGGCCTCGAGGAACAGCCTGCACTCGTCAGCCAGATAGCCGAAATACTCGCGTTTCCCCAACTTGCTGGCTTCGCGGGCCTTTTCCATGGCGATCTGCTGCTGGCGTGCGATCAGGTCGATGGTGTTCATGATAAAGTATAGTTACCGTTCATTTATAAAGCTTTGGTAGTTCGAGTTCTAGTTGGGAGCTCTGTACCCAGGAAACACGGGAAGGGTTCGCGTGCGCGCTCTGAGCGGACGGAGCCATCGGCATTGTTAAATAACCTTTTCCGCATAATACGCTTATTCTTACAGACACTGATTTCCAAGGGGGGTCGATATTCATGAGATGCGCGATGGTCTCGCTGGTGGGCGACCAGGGCAGGGCGGACAGGGCCGCGTTCAGGAAGGGGAAGTTCGGCAACGCCGTGCTGGTCAGCAGCATACTCGAGAGGACCAAGGGCAGCGACCTCGTGCTCTTCTCGGGCTGGACGCTCAAGAACAGGAAGGAGCTGGAGGAGGTCGTCCGCAGGACCGCGGGCACGGCGCAGACTTTCATACTCGAGGTCGGGTTCGGCCTGCGCGCGAAGGACGCGAGCGAGGGCTACTACGTGATAAGCCCGAGGAAGGACGGCCCGGGGGCATTGAAGCAGGAGTTCGCCTTCAGCCAGGACGTCAACGGCGAGCGGGACAGGATAAACACCTACCTGGACAAGCTGGAGAGGGAGCGCTGCTTCGACATAAACGGCAGGAGGATGCGGCTCATAATCTGCGGCGAGAACAACGTGCTGCGGAACATCCAGTCGCAGGGGAACAAGGTCGTGTGCCGCGTGGACGACGAGGAGTCGCGCAGAAGATTGGACGCGATACTGAAGGACACGGACGTCTTCCTGAACCCGTCGCACACCCCGCCCGGCAACCTCGGCAAGATGCACAGGCGCTGGGAGTTCCTGAGCCAGGACGGGCGCGCGGCGCTGTTCGTCACGAACGAGAACGCCGGACGCGGCAAGGACCTCTCCAAGCGCTCGCTCTCCTATGCGTTCCAGGACGGCGCCCGGAAGCAGACCACGCACGAGATAGACGAGGCGGGCAACTACAGGATGACGTTCGTGGAGCTGTGAGTTTTTTTCGAGCTTGTTTTCTATCTGCCAAGCCACGCCTTCCTCAGCATCCTTATTTCGTCAAGCTCGCCGTCTATGGCGTCCATCGGAGCGGTTCCGGTCCGGACGTCATGCCTTAGCTGCACGTAAAGCTGCTCCAGGAAACCCAGCATGCCTTCCAGCGCCTCGCGGCGGTAGCTCTTCCCTATCTCGATGTTCCGCTGCGTCAGCTCCTCGCGTCCTGCGATCCGCGTGTTCGGGAACCCGTCTTCCAGCAGCTGCCTGGTCCTGAACAGCCAGTTAGGCGGCTTCGCGGCCTCCTTCTGGCCGCTGGCACTGCCCGCCCATAGCATGAACGCCTCGACCGCTTTCTTGTTGAAACCCTTCGGCATCCCATCACCTATCGAACTGGGCCGGACAGGGTATTAATAATTTTGTTGTTCATAATGAACAACATGGATACCGAAATACTCAGGAGGATCGGGTTCTCGGAGCAGGAAACGAAGCTGTACCTCGCGCTGCTGGCGCTGGGGCCGGTCACCGCTACGGCGGCCGCGTCCGAGGCCGGAATCGACAGGGCGACGGCCTACCGGTTCCTATCATCCCTGCAGGCCAAGGGGTTCGTCAGCTCGTTCATGACCGAGGGCGCGACCTATTTCTCGGCCGCTTCCCCCACGAAGCTCGTGGAGGACACGAAGGAGAAGCTCGCCCGGGTGAAGGGGCTCGTGCCGGAGCTCGCGCGCCTGGAGAGCTCGGCCAAGGGGAGGACGCGCGTAGAGCTGTACAAGGGGACGGAGGGCCTCAAGGCGATACTGAAGGAGGTCCTGGCCGAGGGAGAGGAGTACACGTTCTTCGGCGAGGTGGAGAAATTCTTCTCCGAACTGCCCGCTTACACGGACCTCTGGCTGGAGAGGGTGGAGCGCGCCGGGATACGGGGGCGCCTGGTCCTGAACGAGAGCAGCGAGTTCAAGGTCGCCAGGACCGAGAGGTACAGGCTGATAGGCAAGGACTTCATCTCCAAGATATCGGTCTGGACCTACGGGCGCAAGACCGCGTTCTTCATCTGGTCCAGCCCCCCGTTCGGCATCGTGATAGACGACCCGGACGTGGCCAAGAGCAACCTCAACATATTCAACTTCCTGTGGGCGAAGGCAAGGCGCCCGGACAAGGCGAGCGTCCGGTCCACACGCCGGACGGGCGGATATGCGCGAACGACGCAGTGAACGAGGGCTGGGCGTCGCTGCGCTGAGAGGCGCGGCAGACAGAAGCACAGCGCTGATTCTTTTTTTCCTACAATTCGTCATCGGCCTTATAGCTATGATGTTCCGGCTTTTTCTGGGGCGCGGTGATGATCCGCCGTATGTCGCTCGTATTCTGGACGATGTATTCGTTCGAGAACACGGGAATCAGGTTCGGGGGGCTCTCCCTGAACCTGCGGAGCGCCCCGGCCAGGTTGAACTCCTTCGAGTCTTGCCTCCTCATGTAGCCGATATAATTGAGCAGCGCGAGCCGCTTGCTCTCAGGGGTGTAGCAGTTGCACATCTCGAGCAGGGTGATCTTCTCGGGATCGGTGAAGCCCCGGTCTCTGAAACGCATCATGGCCAGGCACCTCTGCGTGATCGCCGTGTTGGGATGGAACTCCCTTATCTTCCGGTCCAGGAGCTGCTTGTCGGCCTCGTCCGTGGCATTTTTTCTCCGGGCCCGGGGTCGCTTCGCATCCCTGTCCGTCAGGGGTTCCGGGCACGGCGCTACGCGTGGCGGTCGGTTTTCGTGCCTATGTATCATCGCCCTGAATATCGCCATCCGTTCGTCCAAAGCAATCCCCTTTAAACTCCTATCCGCTATATGCATGATTGATATTATAAATGTTTATTCCGGTGTTCTATAATGTTCGATATCACCAAATGCGCCGCGGATGCGAAAACGCACGGGTTCGAGAGGCTGTTCAGCGCGGAGGAGGCCAAGGCCAGGATAGCCGTCGTCGACAACGCCGAGAAGGCCGCGGAGCTGAAAAACAGGAAGACGCTGATCCTGCTCAGGGACTGGAAGTTCGACGAGGGCGCGATAAAGACCATAGCCGATAAGAAAAGGGCGTGCTTCCTCATAGACTTGTCCACGATAATAGGCTCGCGCGGCATGAGGCGGGCGGTGGAGATGTCGAAGCTGAGGAGCTTCCTGCGCCTGTGCGCCAAGCACGGCGCGTTCTATTCGTTCGCGAGCTTCGCCGAGAAGGAGGAGGAGATCAGGAGCCCCGAGGAGCTGGAGCACATAATCATGCTGCTCGGATTGAACCGCGGCCAGGCGAGATTCGCGCTGGGTATGCTCAAGGAGTACCTCGCATAGCCAGATAGTTATTTAAATGCAAAAAAGGAGGGTATTCACATGAAATTCAGGGTTCGCATAGAACAGGATGAAGACAACGTATTCGTGGCGGTCTGCGAGACGCTGCCGGGATGCGTATCCCAAGGCAAGACAAGGGAGGATGCCATCAAGAACATAAAGGATGCGATACATGGCTATCTGGTGAGCCTTAAGAAGCACAACGAACCGATACCCCCGTCAATCATGGAAGAAGTGGTCGAGGTCCATGCCTAGATTGCCGGTCGTCTCTGGCAAAGAGCTGGTCAGGCTATTCTCCAAATATGGTTATTATCCGGACCACCAGACCGGAAGCCACATAATTCTGAGGGAAGAAAAAGAGCCGCATAGGAGGCTCACGATCCCGAATCACAGCGAGATAGCGAAGGGCACACTGCTTGCGATTCTAAGGCAGGCCGGCATCACAAGGGAAGAGTTCATGAAACTGCTGGGCTAACACCGATGCTTTCAACCGCGGCCAGGCGAGATTCGCGCTGGGTATGCTCAAAGAGTACCTCGCCGCATAAAGTAGCCCGCTCGTTCCCCCTTCGCGGACTTCCGCGCCAGCCATGTCACTGCAGCCTGCTTTCCGGGTTCCCGCTCCTCTGCGTGGGCGTGGCTTCCGAGGCGCGCTCGTCGTTCTCCCTGCGCGCCGCGTACGCGGCGAGCGCCGTAGCCAGGTTCCCCTTGTGTATGAATCGCTTCTCCTCAAGCTCGGATATCTCGTCTATGGTCTTCCTGAGCCCCGGTATCCGGCCGGCCGCCTTGGCTATCACCTTCCGCGCGCGGCGCCTCACCTCTTCCTCGTCAAGGCAGCAGAGCGTTGCCAGGTATGCGATCGGGGATGTTAGCGCCAAGCCGGTTGTCAGCGAGCCTATGGCCATCAGGTACGACTGCGCGGCGGCCAGGTCGGCTCCGTCGAGGTCCTTGAGCACGTCCCTACCCATGAGCGCAAGCGCCCTGACAGTGTCCCCGTATGCCATGGACACGGCATGCTCGACGTGCCTGTGCATGTCGTTCAGCTTGGCGCAGCCCCGGACCATCTCATCGCGTATCATGCTGTTCGTCAACGACATCACATAAGCGGAATCGTCCTGCGAGTGGTGCTTCCTCATGCGCATGTAATCGAAGCGCAGGTACAGCGCTTTGAGCGCGAGCTCCAGGCCCTCCCTCCCGCCGGCTGACAGGAGCCGGGCGATGTATGCGGGATCGGAATCGCTCCTGCGCAGCTGCGCGAGATCCGCGGCGCTGAACCGGACCCCTTCCATGCCGGCCTCCGTGCCGTACGGGCCGGATGGGATGGAATTGTAGGCGTCGGCTTTGAGCATGGCGAGCATCAGCGGATGGAACACGTCCACCATGAGCCCGCCCTCCGCGGCCTTCCATGCCGTCGGGTTGCTGTTTTGGAGCATCGCGCCGACGCGGTACGCAGCCCCGCCGGCGTCGCAGCGGTCGAACACGATGCCGTAGGCGCTGGTTTGAATGAGCGCGATGCCATCAGGCATCTTCATGAACCCGATGTGGGTTTCAATCAGGAAGCCGTCCTCGAGGAACATCGACCCGGTCTTCCTCATCATCCTCTCGTCCTTGTGCGACGCGGCTGACAGTGCGGCCGAGGCTATCGGATCGCCAAGCCCCGCGAGCTCTGTGAGCAGCCTGACGGAGGTAGCGTGCCCGGCCTTAATGGATTCCAGTTCCGCTTCGGCTGCGGCCCGGTCTCCGAACTGCGCCATGGACATGGCCTTGGCGCCCCGCGTGGCGCTGCTCATGAGATGCTCTGCCAGCTCCGCGCGCTTGAGCGTCCTGACGTCCAGCGGCCCGGCCTTCTCGACCATCCGCTGCTCCATCCCGGAGACCCAGCGCCGACCTTCGGATTTCATCGCGACGGCCATGTCAGTTCCCCTGCCTCCGGGTTTCCGTGAACTCGCCCGCGGGCGCGGGCTTCAGCTCGCTTCCCTTCTCCTCCCTGAGCCTGAAGACCGCGAGCATCCTCGGCAGGCTCTTCGCGGTGACGAACCCCTTCTCCTCTATGGACTCGAGCTCCTCCATGGCCTCTTTCGGCATCCCGCCTTGGGCCCCGCTAGAGGACGCGAGCACCTCCCTTGCACTGGCCCTTATCTCGGCCTCCGGGACGATGCACAGGAGGGACAGGGCGGACTGCGCCGAAACGGGGTCCGTGCGGCCCAGGACGCTCCCGAGCGCGACCAGGCTGGGCTCCAGCTCCGCGCATGCGTCCGCCGAGCCGGACGTGATGGAAAGGAAGATGTGGGCCCCGATCAGGGAGAGCGCCCTGTGGGTGTTCCCGTACGCCATGGATGCGAACGTTTCCCAGTGCTCCAGGCCGGGCGCGCTCAGGCAGGCCCGCACGAGCTCGTCGTGTATCAGGCTGTTGAGCGCTGCGATCACGTGGCCGGTCTCGTCGTCAGCGCAGGTGCGCTTGGTGCACAGGTAGTCGTAATGGAGATGCATCGCGCTCGCGAGCGCCGTGACCGCCTCCTCTTTCGGGGCGCTCGTGAGCCTGGCGAGGAACCACGTGTCCATGATGTCCGTGCGCACGAACCGCTCCATGTCCTCCGCGCTTATGCTCCTCCGCCAGGAGCCCTCCGCGCGCCCGTCCTGGCCGATGAGGTGCAGCTCCGGGAAGTCATATTGCCTGTACCTGTAGGCGTGCACGCTGTCCATTGCATGGTCGAGCAGGAAATGCGCGTCCACGGTGGTGTCCAGCTCAGGAGCCCCCGGCTTCCAGGAGACCCTGACCTCGTTGTGCATCATCGAGCCTATGTTGATGGTCCTGCAACCGGTCTCGTATTTGTGCAGTATGATGCCGTATGCGCCCTCCCCGAAGCCAGCCATCACGCCTGACGGCGTCAGCACGGGCTGGAACCCGTCGTCGATGAAGAATCCGTCGTCCGTGAACGAGAACCTGGCGTCAGCGCCCTTGCCGCCGGACTTCGACAGCGCCCAGCGCGCGACCGGGTCGCCCATCAGCGACAGCTCGTTGGCTATCCGCTGCGCCGCGTCGCTGCACGGCATCCTGAATTCGTCCTTCCTGCCCTGCCTCGCCATGCCCGCGGCAATGACCGCCTCCCGTGCCGCAGGTATCACGTACCTGGCGAACTCCGCGCGCTTGAGCGTGATCGCGTCCAGCGGCTCGGCTGTTGCCAGGAGCTTCCTCCTGAAGCCGTCCGAGGGTCGGATTATCGGTACCGATGTCTTTAATGCCATTGCTGCGCCTCTATCGGTTATTTGATGCCCCGAACTGCTTTAAAAGCTACTGTTTTTTACATTTTTAGCGACCAAAGCCACGGGCCCGTGCTGATCGCGATGCCGGAGGCGCCGCCCGCGAGGCCGGGAAGGACGTCAACGTCGCGGGCGGGCTCGCGTTGCAGGGCTGCACGGATCCGCGGTCTTTCTTCAAGAAGAAGCGCTAGAGGAACTTGCTCATCACGCTGATAGGGCGTTTCCCGGCCCAGTGCTTTTCCAGGCGGGCTTCCTCAACGTATCCCTTGCTCTTGTAGAATCCGTAGGCTTTTATCGAAGGGAAGGTATGCAGCCAGATTTTCTTGCACTTGTTCTTCCTCGCAATCTCCTCGCATTTCTCCAGGAGCATGGAGCCTGCTCCGGCCCCGCGGCGGTTTTTAGTGATTATGAATGCCCCTAGCTTGGCCACGTTGCGCGATATGCTCAAGGACACTACGCCGATGGTCTTTCCGCCTTCGACCGCCCTGAACCGGAACCTCTTCTCCTTCGCGGAGTAGGTCAGGTAATAGTCGTGCCCTTCCTTGCCGAAGAAATCCTCGAAGAACCGCTCCATCTCCCTGTCAGCGAAACGTTTGTAGCCCGCCTTGGACAGCGTCTTGACCTCCATGGGTGAAAAAACGACAGCAAATTATAAAAAACGTCGCCTCAAATCTGCGCGGTCCAGGCGCGTCCGCTCATGCTGAGCTCGTCCATCGTAAGCTCATCCAGGTTTTTTCTTAGTGCCAATTTGCGTAACAAATACGGGTAAATATTACTGTTTTTGGCACTTTCAACCGCACGGCCAGGGACGGCATTGTGCACCTTTTTAAATTGTTTTAATTAGTATATTGGTGTGAATACGATTCCAGAGGCACGGAAGACGCTGCTCGCCACGCTGCATGCCGCTTCCAGCGATAGGCACGCCCAGTCCGCGATCAGGGCGCATCGCGTGCTCAAGCTGCGCGAGCCCACGCTGGAGGAGATCGGCGCCTACAGAAAGAGCAACGGCAAGGCCAATATCTACCGGGTATGCGCCGAGTCGCTCCTGAGCCTGAGGGGGAAGAAAAGGCCCAAGGGCTGCATAAGGAGAGCTGTCTTCGGCAAAGAGGTGGAGAGGCTGCTCCTCGGCAGCGCCAAGGCGAAGGACGCCGAGCACGGGAAAATGTTCGGCGAGCTCGCGTGCTCGTTCTCCCGCCTGATCGCGGTGCACTACGAGGACGGGAACGGCAGGCAACCGGAGCGGGTCGATAGGGAGCTCGGGATGGTGCTCCCTCACCTGGCAGGGCACCTGATGGCAGAGCTGGAGCTGGCCATGGAGGCGGGATTCCCCCGCGCGGCGAACAGCCTGTGCAAGGCCTCGGTCTTCGACATCCAGGCAAAGCTGGACATGCTGGAGGACCATCCCGAGGAGATCGTGAATGCCAACGCCAGGAGCATCCTCTGCGCGGCCCTCAATGTCGGGAACCTGGGACTGGCTGATACGCTGGCGGCAGGGGCGAGGGCCAAGCTGGACATGCTGGAGGAGCATCCTGAGAGGGCCGTGAGCGCCAACGCCAGGACCATCCTGAGCGCCGTACTGATAAGGGGGAACCTTGCGCTCGCGGACAGGCTCGCGAAGAGGGCGGGAGCCAAGCTGAAAAAGCTCCGGCGCGGCGCGAGGATAGTGAGGGCCAACGCCAACAGCATAGTCTCAGCCGCGCTGGCAAGGGGGAACCTGGGGCTCACGGGCACCTTCGCGGCATGGGCCAAGGCCGAGTTCAAGGCCCTGCGGAAGCATCCTGACCCGATCGTGAGGGCCAATGCGAGGATCATCATATCGGTTTCCATCGCGAAGGGGAGCCCGGCCCTTGCGGACAGGCTCGCGAAAGGGGCGCAGAAGACCTTTGGCGAGCTTAAAGCGATATTCGGGGATGGTGAAGCGGCCGAGACGCAGCTTTCAATGATGCTCGCTGCCGGGACCCTGGACGTGGACGCGTACCTGAAAAAAGGCGCTTCTTAGGGAATACGCTTGCTCGACGACCGCGCTTTCGACCAGGAGGGGTACCACCTCTCTTTTTAAATTGTTTTAATTAGTATATTAGTGTGAATACTAAACAAGGACTTCCAGAGGCACGCGCGTCGCTGCTCTCTGCATGGCGCGCTGCGTCCTGTGATCAGACCGCCCGGGCCGCGATCGAGGCGCACCGCGAGCTCAAGCTCCATATACCCATCGTGGAGGAAGTCGGCGCCTACAGGAAGAGCGGCGGCACGGTGATGGACCAGGCGGCGCTCATGTGCGCCGAATCCCTCTTATTCCTGAGAACAAAGCCGCTGATACGGGGGAGTCTCAAAACAGATAGAAGGGATTTCCAGAAGGGGGTGGAGGCGCGAATCAACAGCAGCGTGAGCCCGAAGAATGAAGAGTACAGGAAGGAGTTCGGCAAGCTGGCATTGAGCTTCTCCCGCCTCTTCGCTTTGTATTACGTAGACGAGCATGAGAGGCAGCCGGATGGGATCGGGGGACGCCTTGAGATGGCCCTGCCAGTCCTGGCCAAACACCTGCTCTCCGAGCTGGAATTGTGCATGGAGGAGAGGTTCGTACGGCCGGCGAACAACCTGTGCAAGGCCTCGGTTTTCGAGATCCGGGCAAAGCTGGACGCGCTAGAGAAGCATGCTGACGCTGTCGTGAAGGACAATGCGAAGACCATCGTTCATGCCGCGCTGGTGAGGGGTAACCTGGAGTTTGCGGATACACTCGCTGCAGGGGCGAAGGCCAAGCTGGACGTGCTGCAGGCCCATGCCGACGCGGTTGTGAGGGACAATGCGAAGACAATCGTTTGCATCGCGCTGAATCATGGGAATCTGGAGCTCTCGGATACGCTCGCTGCAGGGGCGAAGGCCAAGCTGGACGTGCTGCAGGCCCATGCCGACGCGGTTGTGAGGGACAATGCGAAGACAATCGTTGATGCAGCGCTGCTTAGAGGCAATCTGGAGTTTGCGGATACGCTTGCCGCCGGGGCGAATGCCAAGCTTGTCATGCTACAGGGCTATACTGACGAAAAGGGCCGTGCTGACGAGGTCGTAAGGGACAATGCGAAGACCATTGTTTGCACCGCACTGAGTAAGGGGAACCTGGAGCTTGCGGATGCACTCGCTGCAGGGGCTAAGGCAAAGCTTGTCATGCTGCAGGCCCATGCCGACGCGATTGTGAGGGACAATGCGAAGACCATTGTTTGCAGCGCGCTGGTGAGGGGTAACCTGGAGTTTGCGGATACGCTTGCCGCCGGGGCGAATGCCAAGCTGGACGTGCTGCAGGCCCATGCCGACGCGATTGTGAGGGACAATGCGAAGACCATTGTTTGCAGCGCGTTGAATCATGGGAATCTGGAGCTCTCGGATACGCTTGCCGCAGGAGCCGCTAAAGCTTGTGATGAGATGAAAAGACTGCTCGGAGAAGGGGCAAGCAACGTCAAAATGCTCTTTTCCAATATGCTCTCTGACGGAACGCTGGACGTTGAAGTGTTCCTCAAGAAAGCCGCGTGAGATAATAGCAAAAAAAGCGCCGTGCCCCGTCGTGTTTTTTCAATAGAAACACAAAGTTATATATTTAAAAACATGTGTCACCAAAATAAGAGTGTTGTAAGCAATAGAGTTTAGAGATGGGAATATGAAGACGAGGCACCTCAAGGATGGAAGGACGCAGATTGGACAGCCCAGACCCGCCCGCTCTTGCCCCGCAAGGAAAGCGTTCGCATCCGCTGCCCCGGCATTGCCTCTGAAGGCGGCCGGTTTCAAAATGACTCCCGAGAAGATGAAGGAGCTGTTCCATAGCGAAGATACGGAAACCGTAAAAAGGATCGTTTCAGAAGGGGCGGATGTGGAAACGAGGGATGAATTTGGCTTTACGCCGCTGATGATGCATTCCAACGCAGGGCATGTGGAAACCGTGAGGTTCCTGATCGAGAAAAAAGCTGATGTCAATGCGAGGGATGGATACGGTGGTACAGCCCTGATAAACGCTGCCTTCCGGGGCCATGATGGGATCGTGGGGATCCTCCTCGCGAATGGCGCTGCCTGGGATTTCAGCTGCGAGGATGGGACGGCGCTGAGCGTAGCTCTCAAAGGAGGGCATGATACGACCGCGGAAATACTGAGAAAACACGGAGCGACGTACTAAAGCGCCTCATATCTGCGCTGTCGGCGTGGAGATCTCGTTCGAGAGGAGGTCCTTCCCCGTGAGCATCTTGTACGCCTGCAGGTACCTCTTGCTCGTGTTCTCTATCACGTCCGCCGGCAAAGCGGGCGGCGGCGGGCTCTTGTCCCAGCCGGTCTTCTCCAGGTAATCGCGCACGAACTGCTTGTCCAGACTGACCAGGTTCCCCTTCTCGTACTCGTCGCGGAGCCAGTACCTGCTCGAATCCGGCGTGAGTATCTCGTCTATCAATATCGTCTGCTTGTGGCCCGTCGCGTCCAGGATGCTGCCGAACTCCAGCTTCGTGTCCGCGAGAACCAGGCCGGATTTCTTCGCGTGCGACTTGCCGAACGCGTATATCTCCAGGCTCTTCTTCCTGATGAAGTCGTAGGTGTCCGCGCCGACGAGCTTCCTCGCGGCGTCCTCGGTGATGTTCTCGTCGTGGCCCTTCTCGGCCTTGGTCGAGGGCGTGAATATCGGGTGGGGGAGCTCGCTCCCGTTCTTCAATCCCTTCGGGAGCTCGATGCCGCACACCTTGCCGCCCTTCTCGTACTCCTTCCATGCAGAGCCGGTCAGGTAGCCGCGCACCACGCACTCGAGCTGCACCGGCTCGGCCCTGGAGACTATCATGCTGCGCTTCTCCAGGAACTTGGGGAGCACCGCGGGTATCGCGTTGGTTATGAAGTGGTTCTTGACTATGTCGCTCGTGAGCTTGAACCAGTAGATGGACAGCGAGTTGAGCACCGCGCCCTTGTAGGGTATGCCTTCCCTGAACACCACGTCGAAGGCGCTCAGGCGGTCGCTCGCGACCATGAGCAGGTTGTTGTCCAGCTGATAGGTGTCGCGCACCTTCCCCTTCTTCACAAGATGAAGATCCAATTTAGTTTCGGTGATTACGTCCATCTTTATCGAGCCTTCATTCCCTTCATTATGCGCATGAACTCAGCGTACATCCCCGGGTTGAGCACCGGCCTCCCGAACGTCTCCCGGTCGTCCGCTAGCCGCGGGCACGCGGTGACGACATAGCATTCAAACGACATAAAATTATTTAAAGCTGATGCCGAGATCTCGTTTGAAACTAGTATTTCGGCCCGTTTTCCGAGCGCTACGAGCTCCTTTTCGATTTTTTCCGCGAGCGGAAGGTTGGACTGTCCTATCTTAGTGCTCACCAGGATGCCGAAGGTCTTCGCGTCCACGGCCGCGAGTACGGCGCCCTTCCTCCTTTTCCTCAGTTTAATTATATCGTCGTTTATCTGCCTTATCTGGCCAGATTTTGGCTGTATCACGAAGACCGGCTTGTCTATGTCGATTGCCAATGCGTGGAAGTTCCCGTCGCCCACGAAGACGATTGCGTCAGCCTTGCCCGCGGCATTGTGCACCGCGCCCGCATCGCACCCGAGCACCTGGCCCTCGTACGCGGCTAGCGTACCTTTGGACGTGTGGACCTCCCTTCCCGTGCGTTCTAGTATTTTCTTCATTTCGCCGAGCTGGTGGATGTGCTGCACCGTGGTGGCCAGGGCTACGGACCTGAAGTCGAGTTGTTTAGCCGCTTTCTCGAAATTATCCAGATCGACGTCTATCCTCCATTCCACGTATTCAACTTCTATCGGGATCTTGGCCCTCACGAAGCGCGCGTGGCCGAAGTGGATGATTTTGTCGGCATTGACCGCCCTCGCCTCCTCCAAAGCGAGGTCGCACGCCCCGTAGCAGGAGGAGCCGGAGAGGAACACCTGGTGGCCCTCTTGCTCGTATTTCTCCGCGTATTTTAGCGCCTCCTTCTTGAGGCCTTCGGGGAACTGTAGAAGGAGTCTCATGTGATTCAGCTAGAACTAGTTCGTCCCTTGTTTCTTGGGTTGGTTCGAAGCAGCGAATCTCGCGGGGTTGGCTGCGGCCCTATCCAGGATGAGCTTTATGTAATCCTTCAAGCCCTCCGTGTCTCCGGTCCTGGCCGACCTTTCCTTCTGGTCCTCTAATTTGCCGGATGTGATAAAGGGCATGACCGCGTTGCCGCGCTTCTCGTATTCCGCTACCCTCTCGTACGCGGTGCGTATCCGCGCTGCGGACGGCTTCAGGGCCTTGGCCTTCCCGGCTTTGGGGACCTTGAGCGCGGCCGCTCCATCGAAAGTCGTCGGAGTGGTGACCTCCTTTTCCGGAGCTTTCCCCGTTTCCACGCGCGGTTGGCCCACCGCGGCTTCGGCCAAGGCAGCCGGGGTCATGCCCACGCTCTTGGCCAGGAACTCGTTCACGTCCTTGAGTTGATATTCGGAGAGCTTCGGTTTCTCCTCCTTTTCCGCTTTCTCGGCTCCTGCGGGCTCTTTTTCCCGGTGTTCCGTACCCTTGTCCCGCGCTTTTTTCGCAGTTTCCTCCGCTATCTCATAGAGGTCATAGTTCATGGCGAGCATGAGGTTCTGTGCGACCTGCCTCTCCATGGCTGTGAAGCCGGGGGCGGTGCCTACGAGCCCCTGGGTGCCTTTGAGCGAAAGTAACGCCGTGAATCCGGCGAGGCGGGCGGCTTCCCTTATGAAGTTAAGGGCTTCGTTTTCTTTCATTCCCGCGTTCTTCGCAGCGTTAAACGCCATCTGTTGGACTTGGACCTCGCTGATCTCCGGGACTCCGTTCTGCCTATTCAGCTCGTTGACCTTGGCTTGAAACTTATTCATCTCATCGGCAGCAATCCGCGGGTTGCCCTGTCTTATGCCTCTTTCAATTTTTGTTTGGAGGGCTATGGCGGGATTGGATTGCCCCACGCCCACGCTAACACCCGTATGTAAATCCATGACAGCTTTATGAAGATCGGAGAAGATAGTTGCACTGAATGCAAGGATCCTGTCCCTTTCAGGTAAGTTTATCTTAAGCGAAACGAGATACGTTTTCAGCTCCTCAGCACCGTTTGGCTGCGTAAGGCAATGCGCCATAAAGTCCAGGTTTTTCGTGTCTGCGTAAAATTTTTTTTCAACGTCGGTTTGTGCTACTTTAGGAAAATAAGGTTTCGCCAGGCTCACTGCGGTTGCGGCGGCACGCTGGGCCATTTGTTGCGAAAGAGCAGACGGTTTGGAAGTGGATGTTAATTCTTTTGGGGTCATTGCCAATAATCCTTCTTGTTCTACCATGGAAGAGAATTAGAAGGGAGAAATTTATTAACTTAATGGGGTTGTTTCATTGCGACTTTGTCATCGCTTTCAATCCTGAAATAGAACTCGCCGACGCTTACACCGTTTGTTTCCTTGAAATAAACGCGTCCCAGAACAGGGTAGCCGTCTTTCAAGTCAGAACTATCATTAAATTTGGGTTTTTCATCTACAAATGCAGTAAATATCTCGACTCCCGCGTCCTTGGCGTTAAATATGATTTTCGGCCATGGGTTCTTTTTGGGTTCGCGCCCTTCAGCGGTGCATGCTTCCGTGTAGTAGCCAAGGAGTTTCTTGAGACTGACATCAACACCGATCGACTCTCCAGCGGGATTCGACCTTTCTTTCGGGTATTCTATCCGAACGTATTTTTCAAGAGTCGCCGGATCAACCCCGGTGCCAACGCGTAGATAATTTCCGTCTGGCCAGCTTAGTGTTGCGGTAGTACCTGGGCCATATTGACCGTCGTCGTAAAGTCTTCCGCACGCTTCGTTCGCCGCGCACATTTTCGCTTCCATTTCCTTAAGCTTCGTCACCGAGTACGTCTTTAGGTTCGCCACGCCGCCTTCAGTGGACACTGTCCGGGCGGTTGCATTCACCGCTACCTTCTTTCCATCATCCGTCAGCGGAGCTGGCGGCTGTGGCTTTTTCTTAGCGCCATCGGCCTTTGCGACTAGGACTGGCGCTTTATTGTCATCTGCTCTTGAGAGGTTAGGAACGAACAAAGACGAAACAATCGCGCTGCCCACCAGGAATCTTGAGAATAATGAAGCAGAACTTCTGGATAGAGTTACAACTGGAGCAACAGCAATTCTTTGCTCTTCCAGTTTTTTTCCTTTTCCTCCCATGTTCTCCCCCGAATTATATACGCACATTCAGCCTATTTAAACCTACCGAACGCGTACTGGGCCACGACGTAAGGAAAGACGACTCAAACGCGAATTTTTGGGTGGTTGGAGGTGAATGACGCGTGGGACTACGACAAAGGACGAAGTGACAGTATGTATAACGTATCCCGCTAGAATTGCACCTCGATGACTTTCAACGCTGTTCAGTCCAACCTAACCAAATCATGTCGTCGTGCAATTCCCGAGCATATTGCTTCCAATCATATCGTAATAGCAGACGACATGGATCTCGTAGGACAAATCGTGTTGGACAGCATAAGGAAGATGCGCGGCGGGAAGAACGGATGTATGCTTACGAGGATATGATGCTAGAGCCAGGGAACGCAACGCGGCTCAAACCGCACGGACTGAGATCGGAGTTTCAGCAAAGAACGTTACATACCCTTATTTTCATATGAATCGTCTCCGCCCGATTTTTTTACTGCATTTTTCTTCGGTTCTTTCTTCGCTATCTCCGCAAATACTATTCTCTGCACCATTCTCGTGCTCCCCATCTTTCCACCGGTTCGAAGAGCACGAAGGTCTCCCCTAATCTCAGATATCTGCCTTCCTCTACTTTCTGAATAGCCAGGTAACACCTTGTTTGCCTGCTCAAGAAGTTTTTCAAGATCCTTCTGGCAATTATCATATTTTTCATCCTGCCCCAGCTCGAGATTCCAGATATGGCGCCCCAGTTCGCTGAGTTTTTTATCGTATTCTTTTTCTTCTAAATTTTTTTCTACATAAGCGCGGATGTCGGAGGGCTTATCATGCTGAATTGGATATAAAAAGCTATTGAAACGACTCAAAAACTTTCTTTCTTTTTCAGGGTCTAACTCGTAATTTTCCAGTTCAGGATTTTCCTTTAAGAATAGCTCAATCAGCCAATCGATATCGACTTTGCTTATGCTTGCTGACAATTTTTGGAATCTTGTTCGTTCGTATTTTAATAGTTCTTCGACGTCCATTTTAATCCCTCTTTATTTTGTACCTCCCGTAATTCTTAATATCATCGACATTTGTTTTGACGAAATCAATTTCATCGGCCGTATTTGCAACTTTCTTTTCGAATGTGTCCTGCAGAACTGCAATCTTTTCCTTATCGCCCATCACATCAAACCAGTTACCAGTAACTTTATCCTTTTGCACTCCGAATATCTTTTCGTACTCTC
>Ga0326728_10004887_pt1 | contig 38847 bp, 32 predicted proteins | sample MB3enrmetagenome_FD_207602 | JGI IMG/M metagenome (GOLD analysis project Ga0326728, IMG submission 207602) | Lab enriched peat soil microbial communities from McLean, Ithaca, NY, United States - MB31MN | ecosystem: Environmental > Terrestrial > Soil > Wetlands > Peat | place: USA: New York... | reverse complement strand
GTGTGGCCGTGCGCCCTCTCAGGCCGGCTACCGATCATCGCCTTGGTGGGCCGTTACCTCACCAACTAGCTAATCGGCCGCAGCCCCCTCCTCCAGCGGCCCTTGCGGGCCTTTGCTCCCAACGGCTTGCGCCATCGGGATGTGATGCGGTATTAGCCCAGGTTTCCCCAGGTTATCCCCCACTCGAGGGTAGGTTAGCTACGTGTTACTCACCCGGTCGCCACTTTACTCATGGAGTTGCCCCCACTTTCTCGTTCGACTTGCATGTGTTAGGCACGCCGCCAGCGTTGATTCTGAGCCAGGATCAAACTCTCGTTTGAATTCGGCTCGCGCGCAGACTGCCAAACTTTAAGCGCCTGCGCGCTAATCTTTTTGAGTTTCCCCTGCCGCCGCTGCGCTGGCTTGCACCAGCGAACTTGGCAGGAGATCTCCGCCCCGTTCTTCGCCTAAAAGAACAGGGCGTCGCTCAGCGATCGATACTAAAACTTTCGATTGACGTGGCTTGCTCAACTCAGTTGTCAAAGAGCTAAAGGCCCCGATGTTCTCGGGGTCCCCATTTTGGGGAAGGTTGGCTGCCGGCGCTGCGCGAAGGGTCACCCCCTCGGGGCTCCGACCGCCCTTACTCTGTCGAGCATTTGTCTCACAGAGCAATTCTTAATATTAGGCGCGCATCCACCGTTTGTCAAGGGTTTTACAAAAGTTATTTCTTGGCCGATTTGAAGCCTCCGGCCACGCTACCGATTGGAAGGACGAGCCCGGGGACACGCTGCGGAGCCATTCGAGTAATAGTACTTTTGGGGGTTGCATTTTACCTTGCAAAGGCGTATGAAGGAGGCATGCTGACTGATGGAGGGAAGACTCCACCGGGCATGCAGAGGTTAGTCGAATAATCACACCGCTCTTGCGGTGCGCACCGCTGGCAACGCCCCGCGGACGCTGCCACGGCATTACGACGAACACCTGAGATGGGGAGTCCGTCAGTTGACGGATTCCCCGTTCTCGTTTTTACCCCAGAGTCTCATTCTCGCCCAATCGGCGAAGCATCGAAGAAGGCCAAAAGCGCCCGAAACCCGGATCGTGCGATAATCCGTTTGCGACAGGCCGCTGGAGGGGTTAACGTGAGCAACGCGCAGTCTTATCCGTATGAAACTCGGCTCAACATTCTATTCAAGCCGTTAGAGGTGATCGACGAGAAGGCTCTCGCCGGCGCCTGCGCTTACAAGTGGTACAACCAGACTTTGTGCCAGGTTAACCAATCCGTGGTGCGCCTGGGGGTTGTGGAAGGCGATTATCACTGGCACAAACACGACGCCGACGATGAGTTCTTTTATGTGATCGAGGGTCAGTTCTTGATCGACCTGGAGGATCGAACCGTGGAACTTACCCCGCGACAGGGTTTCGTCGTCCCCAGGGGAGTCCTGCACCGCACGCGCGCTCCGAAGCGAACCGTGATCCTCATGGTCGAAAACGCCGGGATCATACCTACGGGAGACTGACGAGTTTCCGCCAAGCCCCCATTGACTTGTCTTGCCGCGAAGCCTAACATCTGCCCCGGTAGTTGGAGCAATCCGCGAAGAGTAAGATTTGGCACCTCTGTTCTGGGGTGCGTATTGCTGTTGACCATGAAGCTCCTCACCGGCATCTCCTTGGCCTTGCTCCTTGGTGTATGCGGAGCCCATTGCGAAGAACCGGCCTACGCTGAGATCCGGGGGGTCGTGCGCGACGCACGAGGCGGCGAGCCCCTAGCCCGCGTCGCCGTATCCCTGGAAGGCACACCTTTCCGTGCCAATACCGACGGCAAGGGCCAGTTTGACATCAAGGCGCTCAAGCCCGGAGATTACACCCTCAGCATCTCCACTGTCGGCTATAAACTGTCGCTCACTAACGTCAACCTCCCTGCCGGTCAGCTCCAAGAGCTCGAGGTGACCCTCACCCCCGACAACCTCCGACAAACGACGACCGTGGAAGTGAACGCGGGCCCCTTTGGCGCGCCCCGCATCGACAGCCCCTCAGAAATTAGCCTGAGCGGGAACGACGCAAAAAACCTCGCGAGCGTTTTGGCGGATGATCCCTTGCGTGCGGTGCAAGCATTACCGGGCATTACCTCCGACGATGATTTCAACAGTCGCTTCTCACTTCGTGCCGCTGACTACAGTCGCATCGGCCTTTACCTGGACGATGTTCTTCTCCACCAGCCATTCCACATGATCGAGGGTGAATCCGGCACCGGGTCTCTCACCATCGTCAATGGCGATATGCTCGACAACATCGATGTGCAGAGCGGCGTTTACCCCGCCGCGTACGGCGACAGCACGGCGGCGGCGGTCGACATCCAGTCTCGCGAAGGGAGCCAGGTTAAGCCTTCATTTCGTGTGACCGCCAGCGCCTCCAATTCCGGGGCTCTGGGCGAAGGGCCCTTGGGCAAAGGGCATGAGGGGGATTGGATCCTCAGCGTGCGCAAAAGCTACCTGCAATACATCGTCGACAGGGTCTCGTCCGATTCGGCGTTCGCAATCGGTTTTTTCGACTATCAGGGCCGTGTGACTTACAACCTCGCCCACCAAAACCGGGTTAGCTTAAGTTTCATCGACGGGTACTCGGGACTCAACCGAACCCAGGATATAAGCAAGCTAGGGTTAAATGATTTGATGACGAGTAACTACCATTATACGCTCGCCAACCTGGGGTGGAACTTTACCCCTAATGGGCAATTTCTGGCCACCAGCCACGTTGCTTATACTCGGGAAGCAATTACGGACCAAGACTACATCAATATAAACTTCGATCAGGGCCAGTACGGCGAGTGGACGTGGAACACCAATGCCACCTGGATCTGGCACGCCCGGGACACCTTCGACTTTGGCTGGTCGATGCGCCGCATTCGGGATGACGGCTTCACTCGGAACTTCCAATTTTTCCCCTTCAGCCCCAACGCAGCAGCCCTGACGGAGGTTGATTATCGTGGCACCGCGCTGCGCCTAGGCGGCTATGGGGAGCAAGTCTGGAAGGCCGCCCACGGGCGGGTTGCTCTGACCGCCGGCCTGCGCTGGGACAAGTTTGGGGTGGATACCGTCCAGACGACTTCACCCCAGGTGACCCTGGCTCTCATCCCGAGGGCCTCCACTCGCATCAACATCGGTTGGGGAGAATACGCGCAGGAGCCGGACCCCAACTGGGCATTCTCATCTCTGGCCGGCAGAGGACTTCTGCCGGAGCGGGCCAACAGTTTTGTGGCGTCCATTGAACAACAAATCGACCAACGCACCCGGTTGCGCCTGGAGTTCTACGACCGGCAGGATCGGGACCTGCTTTTCCGCTCCTTCCTCGAACCACGTCTGTTTGTCATCAGCTCCCTCCCTGGCGGCTTCGGACTCTTTTTCGGCGCCCCCTACGCTCCCATTGACAATGCCCTGCGAGGATATGCGCGGGGAATGGAGATTTTTTTGCAGCGCCATAGCGCCAATCGCCTGACGGGATGGATTTCCTACAGCTTGGGCTACTCCCGATTGCATGACGAAGAAGCCTTCACCTCATTTCCCTCCGACCAGGACCAGCGCCACACGGTGAATGTTTATCTGGGTTACCGCCTTCGCCCCACGGTTAACATTAGTGTCAGGTCAATTTACGGAAGCGGCATGCCCATCCCCGGGTTCTACAGTCAACAGGGGAGCGTTTATTATCTCTCCGTCGACCGCAACGCCCTCCGCGAAAAGGCTTACGAGCGAACCGACATTCGCGTTAACAAGGCGTGGGCGTTCGACCGCTGGAAGCTCACCTTATACGCCGAGGCCGTGAACATTCTCAACCGCACCAACCCTCACTATGAAAGTTTTCGCGGTTATAACTTCCCCAGCGAGACCTTAAGCCTGGGATTTGTGAATATGCTCCCCATCCTGCCCTCGGCTGGAGTGGTTTTAGAGTTTTAACGCTTGGTGGCGCTGCATTAAGGCGAACGCTTCTCCACTTGCTGGGCGAGTGCTTTCACTTTCTCCGCCAGCGCATCGAGCCGCGCCAGGCGGGCGAGGGTTTTCTTGAATTCGCTCATGGGGCGGCTGGGCGTTCCCCAAATAATCGATCCGCTACGAACGATCTTGCCCGGAAGAACTCCCGCCTGGCCGCCGATGACGACGCGATCCTCTATGCGCACATGCTCGCCGATGCCGACTTGTCCGGCCATCACCACATAGTCCCCCACCTCGGTACTGCCGGAAATCCCCGTCTGCGAAACAATGATGCAGTGGCGGCCGATCTTGACGTTATGGGCAATCTGTACCAAGTTGTCGATTTTCGTGCCCCGCCCGATTACGGTGGCGCCCAGCGAGCCCCGATCCAGCGTGGTGTTGCTGCCAATCTCCACATCATCCTCGATCACGATCTTTCCTAACTGCGGAAACTTTACCTGCCGCCCTTCCGCAAACACGTAACCGAAACCGTCCGACCCTATCACCACACCTGCATGGAGAATGACGCGGTCCCCAATTTGTGAACCGGGGTAAACGGTGACGCGGGGATGCAGAGTGCAATGTTCCCCGACGCGCACACCCATTCCGAGAAAGACGCCCGGGCAAAGCCGGGTTCCCGCGCCCACCGTGGCTCCGCTTTCAATCACCACGTTCGCGCCCACCGAGCAGTCCGGAGCCACTTGGGCATCCCGCGCGACCACTGCCGTGGGGTGAATCCCTGGCGGGGGAGATGAAGCCGGATGTAATGCCTCGGCGGCGCGAATCAGCGCCAGCTTGGGATGGGGCACGGCAATGGTGGTGTGCCCCGGCAGGGATACCCCCTCTGGCACCAGCAGGCATCCGGCGCGCGAAGCCGCGGCCGGTCCAAGGGCGCGCAGGCTCTCCACGTATGCCAACTCCGTGGGCCCGGCGGTTTCGAGGGCGGCCACGCCTTGGATCTGGCGCTCAGCATCGCCCGCAGGATTTCCTCGCAATAATTCAGCAATCTCAGAGACTTTCATTGGAGGCCTCTCTCTAACTGAAAGACAAGAATCAAAACTTGAAATCCGAAACTCGCCGCGATTTTCGAGTTTCAGTTTTTCTCGGGATGACAGCAGCGGGCAGTACGCAGTAAGCAGAAGGCAGTAGGCAGTCAAGCGAAGCTGCGGGAGCGCCCGTCGCCTGGCGGGTTAGGCTTTTCGTGGCCCAACCGAAAAATGCCGAACCTGTTCGTTTACTGCCTGCTGCTTACCGCCTGCTGCCTCCCTGCTTCGCGGCGGAGATTAGAAAGGATACAGGGGCGGCTCCCCGGGCGGCCGGGTTTTCCAACGCCGGTGCACCCAGAGCCATTGGTCCGGATAGCGGCGCGCATATTCCTCGATCAGGCGGGTGAAATTCGCCGTGTTGGCCAGGATCTCTTCCTCGGGGTCTTCGCGCTCGATCCATTCCACGGCGTCGAAGCGCAGGCGGTATTTATTCAGCCTCGCATCCCAGATTACCAGCCCCAGGACGATGGGAACGCCGGTTTTCCGCGCGACGCGCGCGGGGCCGGTGGTGGTGCAAGCCGGCACGCCGAAGAAGTCCACGAAGACACCTTCGTTCAGGAGCATATTCTGATCGGTAAGCACACCCACCGCGTGTCCTTCCGCGAATGCTCGCAGGACACCCCGCGCAAAACCGCTTTTGTCGATCGACGTCCCACCACTTTGGCAGCGATAGCGATTGACGAGCTGATCAATCAGGGGATTGTCCATGGCGCGCACTACGAAATGGCAGGGGTAGCCATACAGCCCATGGGCGAAAGAACCCAGCTCCCAGTTGCCGAAGTGCGCCGTCAGAAAAAGCACGCCACGCCCCTGGCTTTGGGCGCGCGCGTAGTTCTCAAACCCGTCGTAAATAATCAGGTTTTCAATGTTGTCCCGATTCCAGCGCGGGAAATGGGAATAATCGGCCAGCATGCGCCCGAAATTCTGGAAGAGACCATAAATAACATGGCGCCGCTGCCGCTCGGTCCATTCCGGAAAGGCCAGCCGCAGATTGAACAGCCCCACTCGCCGCAGGCGAGGCCAAAGCCAGTAGCTCATTGCCGCCAAGAGGGCGCACACACCGCGCGCCAACTTGTGGGGAAGCCAGCCGAGCGTCTTGAGCGCCGCCAGCGCGGCCCGGTATTGCAATCGCTGATTGAATGTCACGTGCGGCCGAATTGCGGCCTGTTCTACAGGTGCGGAAATTTGGGGACTGTTGTCAACCACCGCTGGTTTCATTCGCTGCTCAGATACCCAGGAAATGCCTTGAGCTCTTCCCCGTTCGATCTGCCTGCGCAATAAAGCGCGGTTGCCCTGCAAGCGTTAGTCGGCGCGGAGAGAGAGATTCTGTAGGAAGAAATTGAGGACCTGATTGTCGTATTCCTTTTTCTCTGCCTCGGATGCCAAGCTGGATTCCGAATGCTCCATCACCAATAACTGCTTGGGTTGGGGGGCCTGGTCGTAAAGTGCCTCGGTCATCGCCGCCAAAGAAGGATCGTCGCGCCCGGAAACAAAAAGTTTGGGGACGTTTGCAAGCTTGGGCAGGTTGGCAGGCATCGCGTAATTGTCAACTCCCGTCGAGGCGAGATGAAACTCCGCCTCCGTGAGAACGTGGAAAAGCTCGCTGGAGCCTCCCAACAGACGTTCAATCTGTGAATCAAACATCCCCTCAGGGGTCGAGTAGGTCGTGTCGACCACCAGGGTCTTCACTTTGGGATTCAACTCGGCGGCCACCAATGCGGCGTAACCGCCAATGGACGTCCCGAATAATCCGACGCGGTTGGGATTAACATCGGGTTGCTTGGTCACGGTCTCAATCGCCGCGATTAAATCGGATGCTTCGCGGGGTCCCATGTTCGTGCGGCTTTCCTTGGCCTTGGGTCCCTGAAAATTGAAAAGGTACACATTGAAATGGTTGTCACGCAATATGCTTCCCAGCGACAACAGATCAGAGCGATTCGAATTATACCCGTGACAAAGTATAATGACGGGCGCGCCCCGCAATCCGAGCAGCAGCCAGCCCTCATGTTCGCCTCCGGAGTGGTCCGTAAAGCTGAGCGAAATATAACTACTCAAAAGGTAACTTTGGGGGCTGACCGCTTCCTCCGAGTTACTTGCCGTGGTCACATAGTAAGTCAGGCCCTCTCCTACTCCTGCCAGGGCCAGAAAAATGACACCCAGGAGGATTAAAACACCCAGGACTATTCGGAGGACAAATTCCCCTGAGATTCTGGATGGGCCGGCAACCGCAAAAGCTCTTCGACGCGCCATACCTCCGACTCTTCTCTGCTCGTAGACTCCGCGCCCAGGCAGTTAAAGGGATCGCAGAATCGAAATGCTATCACAACCGGTTTTTCTCACCACAAGAACTTTTCAAGGGGGGCATTTTTTCCCATGTCGCCCATCCCCCCATTTCTCACCGTGCTTGGAGGGGGAGGCCGGATCGGCGGGGCGAAAGAGCCGTCGGCATTAGGCAGGAAGCGGGAGGCGACCGCCTTATTGGTGCGGCGGGCTTCAGCCTGGCAGCTTTTCGCAGCAACCGGGGTTAGCCGGATGCCATATAGAGAACATGAACTGCCGCCCTCCCGACTTTGTCGGGACACGCTCCGGGCGCCTCCACATAAACCGTCGCGTCCTCTTACTTTCCGTTTTCTGAATCGCGCCAACCTCCGCTTTCTGCGTACTGCTTATGGGCGTTATAAATTCAATGGATTTGACGAAATCCGGGGCTTTCCGCTAATGTAGATCTTGTGATGAGATATCCACAAAGAGATCAGAACCGGCCCCCTCAATCCGTTTTCCGTTGCAACGGCGCGACGTGGCAAAGAGCTGCCGCCAGAGCTCGCCACGGGATTATGGCATCGATCGAATAATCGCTCCGCCATCAAATCTTCATCGAATCTGAACATCGGCCGTAGCCAAGAGACTCCAGACTACGCAAGCAGGAGGATAATTATGCAAGTCACCATTCCATTGGTCAGGCAGTATCTGCTGGCAAGCGATTTCGATCAGACCTTGAGTTTCAATGATTCCGGTGTGGTCCTCAGTGAATTGGTGGGAATCCCCGCCAAGGTTTTCGAGGCCAAAGTTGCGAAGCTGGCGATACAGAATCTGGTGCAGCAAGGCGGGGAAATGAGCTATCTCCTGCTCCATGACCCCGAGTATCGCGCCCGCGTCCGCAAAGAGCACCTGGTGCAGGCCGGGAAAGGTGCGCGGCTGAAGAAAAACATCCGGCGGCTCTCGGAGTTGCTCGCCAGCGCCATCCCGGGTTTTCGCTTTGACCTCCATGTTATTTCCGCCGCGCCGCAGGAAGTTATTGAATCGGCGCTGGAGGATATCATCCCCGCCGATCACATCCACGGGACACAGTTGCAATACGACGGCTCCGGGCAGGTGGAGTCCCTCATCCGGGTAAACGCCGGCTATGGCAAGGTGGCGGTATTGGACGATTTACAGAAGAGGTTTCAAGTCAGCCCGGAACGCATCCTTTACGCGGGAGATGGCGGATCCGATGTGCACGTCATGTTGCATGTGAACCGGCGCGAGGGCTTCACCATTGCCGTTTCGCAGGCGCGGCACATCGCTCCCATTGCCAAGCGCACCGTCCTCAGCGACGACGCCCTGAGCATCATCGTCCCGATCTTGGAGGATATTGCCGGATGGGACACCCCTCGCATCCGCACCTTCTTTGAAGAACAGGGCCTGCTCATCCAGGAGTGGGACCGCGTGCGCGCCGACTGGCTCACCATCACCCCGCAACCCTCGCCCGTGAGAATCCGGCCGGAGCAGTAGGCAGTGGGCAGTAGCAGAAGGCGGTAAGCAGAAGGCGGAAGGAAGAAACGCTAAGCGGGTGGCACAGCGCGGCATAACCGCAAAAGCAAGTCAAAAGGCAAAACGCAAAAGGCAAAACTGGGTAGTGGGTCAGTTTGAGCCTCGAATCCGCTTCGGCCTCACGCAGATCGTATTTGCGAGCGGCAACTGACCATCGATCTACACTTTTGACCTCTGGCTTTGGCGTTTTGCCTTTTGATTTATCTTTCTGCCCACCGCCGACTGCCTACTGCCTACTGCCTTCTGCCTTCTGCCTACTGCTTACTTCCCCCCGGGCGGCAGGCGGTCCTTCTCCGTCTTGATTCGGATCAGGCTGTAGGGGTGCTGTTTGAGGGTGTCGGAGAATTCTTTGAGGTTTTCACTGGTGGCGCGGATGTTTTCCAGAGTTTCGTCCAGGTTGCCCCGATTCGCACCCAGGGTATCGTCCAGGTCGTTGATCATCCGCTCCGCGTCGGCGAGGGAGGATTGCAGGCGCAGGAGGGTGTCGTGAATTTCCTTGCGGTTTTCCACCACCACGGCGTCCAGGTGGTCGGTCAGTTTGTTAGCCTTGCCGATCGTGACATTGACGTTGTCGATGGTCGGCGACACCTTGCCGCTCGCGGTCTCCAGGTTGGCCAGCGTCTTTTCCATGTGCGGGCGCGATTCCTTCAGCATCCCATCGGCGTTGGAGAGAACGGAAGCGAAATGTTCCTTATTCTCCTCATTCACCGCATCGTTTAGATTCTTGATCAACTGGTTGGCGTTATCGGACAGCGACAGGACGCGCTCGTCCAGGTCATTGACGAGTTTTGTAGCATTCACGGTGATAGCATTCACATTATTAAATACATCCGCCAATTGGACGATTTCTACAGCGGGGATCTCCCTCCCCGCGGGTAACGGCGCCGCATCGCGAGTGCCTGCGGAAATCTCCAGGTAATTCTCCCCCAGGAAACCGAGCGACGAAATGCGCGCCTTGGAGTTGGTCCGCACGGGCGTACCGTCATCGACCTGCAAAATAATCTGGATGCGGGTGTTATCCTTGCGGTCGAGGGAGGCGGACTTGATGGTCCCCACTTTGAGACCACCGAAGCGGACGACGCTCCCCGGTTCGAGACCGCCGGCGAATTTGAAGTAAGTGGTGTACTCGACTTTCTTCTTGCGAAGCAGGTTCACTCCCCCCACAAAAACCAGGGCGACTAGAAACAGCAGCGCCGCCACGGCCACCACCACTCCGACTTTAATCTCCTCGTTGGTACGCGCCATAGCTCCCACCTCGCAATCGAACAGCAGGATTTAGGATCAAGGATTTAGGATTCAGGCCCTAACTCCTGAATCCTGGTTCCTAAATCTCAAATCCTAAATGCTAAATCCTTCATTTACCTAACACCCGGCGCCTGAAACCTAATCTTGCGTCAGCGAGCGCAGATACTCCTGCGCGTCCACCTGATCGCCCTCGGGAATCCGGTTCATGAATTGCAGCACGCGGGGGTGCTGGTTGTTGCGAATCTCTTCCGGTGTTCCCGTGGCGATCACCTCGCCGCGGTCCATCACGGTGATGTGGTCAGCAATCATAAAGGCACTGGCGAGTTCGTGCGTCACCACGATGATCGTCATCCGGAAGGCGAGTTTCAATTTCAGGATCAGGGAATCGATTCCCGCCGCGGTAATGGGGTCGAGTCCTGCCGACGGCTCATCGAAAAGGAGAATCTCCGGGTCCATGGCCAGCGCTCTCGCCAGGCCGGCGCGTTTTTTCATGCCCCCGCTCAATTGCGAGGGCATGTAGTTTTCGAATCCGCTCAGCCCCACCAGGTCCAGCTTGATGCGCGTCATGATGCGAATCGTGGAATCTTCCAGTTGCGTCAGCTCGCGCAACGGCAGCGCCACGTTTTCTTCAATAGTCATGGAGTTGAAGAGCGCGGCGCTCTGGAACAACATGCCAATCTTGCGGCGGAACTGATTGAACTGGTCCTCCGACATGGGGCAGATGTCCTGGTTCTTGATGAGGATTCGTCCGGAGGAGGGCTGCTCCAGGCGCATGATATGGCGCAGCAGCGTGCTTTTGCCGGTTCCGCTCCCCCCCAGAATTACCATGGTCTCGCCCGTGGGAAAGTCCAGATTAACGTGGTTCAGGATGCGCCGCTCACCATAGTGAGTGACGAGGTCCTCCACGCGAATCATCGGCCCCTCAAAATCGTCTGTCATGTTTATCCCGTGAAGTAAAAGATCGCGGTAAAGATCACGTCCGCAAAGATAATCAGAAAAATCGAAATCACCACGGAGGAAGTTGTCGCCTTGCCGACCCCCTCCGCACCACCCTTGACGGAGAAGCCTTCAAAGCATCCGATTTTGGTGATGATCAGGCCGAACACCAGGCTTTTGATCAGGCCCGTGGTGATGTCACGCATCACCAACGCGTCGCGGGTCGCCGAAAGGCACATCGAGAATGTCTTATCGAGTTGCACCATCTCAAAGGCGGCGCCTCCCAGGATGCCCGAGAGGTCAGAGATCACGGTGAGGCAAGGCATCATGACCAGCATGGCGAGGTACTTAGGCACCACCAGGTAACGCACGCTGTCGAGCCCCATGGCCTCGAGCGCATCGACTTCTTCCGAGACCTTCATGGTGCCAAGCTCAGCGGCAAAAGCCGACCCTGATCGCCCGGCGATGATAATGGCGGTCATGAGCGGCCCCAGCTCCCGCGTCATGGAAACGCCCACCAGCGCGGTAACAAAGTACGTTGCCCCGAACTTGGCAAGCTGGTAAGCGCCCTGCAAGCCCAACACGATGCCGATGAAGAGGGAGATCAGCGAGACAATGGGGATGGAATCCACGCCCGCCAACACCATCTGATGGATGGCATTCCCCCACTTCACCGGGCGGCCCTTGAACGGCGCGACGAAGGCCCAATAGGCGGCCTTCGCGCTCAGGTCATAGAGCCCGCTCAAGTAGCGGAGAAAACCCACCGTATTGCGTCCAAGGAAAGCCAGAACGCCGGTCATTTATCGCCTTGATCAGATCTTGGAGTTCGCCCGCTCAGACCCCGCCGAAGGGCGGAACTGAACCGATTTTTTCCAGGGCTTCCGTTTCGCTTTCAAAGATCGTGAAAACCTTGTGAAGGCGCGCCAGCTCCAATACCGACCGGGCATTGGGCCGCAACCCAAACAGGCCAAAGTGTGTCTTGGTCTGCCGGGAAAGTTGCAAGCCTTCGACCAGCGTGGCGATGCCGGAGCTATCAATATAGGCCACGCCAGACATGTTGACGAGAACGCCAGGACCGTCCGCCTTGATCTCCGCCAACATGGCTTCGCGTAAGCGTGGCGAAGAATACAGATCGACGTCGCCCGAGCAGTCGAGAATCGAGACCTTATCCAGATTTCGCACTTGAACCTTCATTGCACCAGGCACCCTTTCGTGACAGAAACTTGACTAACTTCAGGCGATTACCTTCTTTAAAATCCGAGTCGTAGGAGCACTCGTCCATAAAACTATAGATAAAAAATGTGCCGAGGCCACCCGGCCTCAATTCATCCAGGGGGCGGGGGCGGATCAGATCCTCGCGGACCTTGGGGCCCCAATCCTCCAGAAGAAACTCCAGGCGGTCCGGCAGACTGCGGACTTCCAGGGCCAATAGCGCATCGTGCCGGCTGCCATAAGTATGCCGGATGACATTCGCAGCGGCCTCATCGATGGCCAAGGCCACGTACTCAGCGTCAGATTGGGATAATCCCGCTTCCTGAGCGCGAAATTTTACCACAGCGCGCAGGATATTCAGCAGCCGCGGTTCACTGCCCAGGACAATTCTCATCATTTCCGAATTTCCGTGTGCTGAGGAGTTCAGGTAACTGCCAGCACCGTCGAATCATCTTCCGGGGGGCTGGAGGAATCCGGCCGATTTCCTCATAGAATCCCCCCCATCATGGGTTGCCCCGCTGCGGCGCAGCATGGCAAGGTGACCACCGGTAGCATAACAGAGTTCTCCCGATTGTGCCTCCATCATGAGCTATTTGATTGATGGTACAGGCGCACCCGAATAAAAGCAATCCTCTTGGCCGAGGGGAAGTGGAAGGGTGGGCGCTGCAAAGCGGCAACTGCCAATTCGCGCACAAAGATCGTGGGCAAAAGGGGGGACCGACGAGTCTCTTAACACGGCCCCCTCCTATGCGGGGGTCTGGGAATGCCGTGGACAGGCCAATCAGAGGTTGCAGACCCAGCGTGAATGCCCGTACAGGTCAGGCATTCAAGCTTGGTCCTGGGTCTTGTAATCGCATGCCTCCCGGCAGTCTGTACAGTAAAACTGGCCGTCCTCGGTGAGGCGAACCCCGAAATCCGTGTGGCACAGAGCGCAATACTTGATGCACGTACAACGTTCCTCGGGTTGGTTGCAAACCACGCACTTAAATTGTTTTTGGGCCATAGCGAACGCCTCACTTTCAGAATTGAACTCCTGCCTCTCTATTCTCCCGCCAAGCGCCGACAAAATCAAACCGCGGCCGCAGCGAAGCCCCAATGGGGGGTGCGCGGCAGTCTAAGTCGTGGTAGCGGCGGGCTGACGCAGACGGTCTCATTAGGGGAGTAAGCCGAGGGCAGCAGGCAGAAAGCGGGAGCCGGACATCTTTTGGTAGCGCTCTCGCCCCCAGCACCTGACATTTATTGCGAGTACCCTTTCGATTCTCGCCGAGCGATCCACGACCTTTTCACTAGCGACATTTTGTAGCCTCTAATCTTTGCAGATTTTCCTTGACAACCATAGCGTAGGTTAATATACTATTATAGTGCTATTGCGGGGTCTTGTCATGTGCGCGTGCAAGTCTTCCTTCTTCATTAACCCTAATCCACCCGTCTTACGAAGCTCGCTGGGTGCAATTGCGGCGTCAGGCTTCGCAGGGCGATCATGCCCTACTCACGCAGAGGATGGAATGTTCCAGTTTCTCCCAAATTCGGCGGCTGACAAGGCTGTTCATTCGGATGAAACGGCAAAATCGCAACGCAGAAGTCTTGGAAATGCCGCCGCGAACCCGTGATGTTTATGAAAAAGCAGTAGGTTAGCAACGAAATGGGGTGGATTAGATGGCCGGCTCAATAAATCAAATCTTTGAAAAATTTGGAGTTACATAAGTATTGCATATGCTGTTCAGAATGAAGAAACAAGGATGGTAAAACAAAGGTATTACCCGTGATGTTGCTGAAAATAAGTGAGATACAAAATTGAGTTGGCTCAACTCATCCCACGCCGTGATGTTTAAGAAAAATAAGCTATTTATCGGTGTAAACCCGTAATGTAATTGAAAAATAAGGATAAAAATGTCGGATGAGAGGTCGGCAAAAATTCGTGGGAAACGCAGGCCGCAGAGCCAATCCGAGTTTCTGGCCGGCCGCATTCTGAAATCACCAGTGGGTACTTCGGGGGATTGGGAATGAAAATCGCGACAATGAAATTGGTCAAGCAAATCCAGTACCGCTTGCCTTGACCGGTTTGCAAAGACTGTGCTAGGTTGAAATTCTTGCACAGGATTTACGTCTTAAGGTGGAGGAATCGACTTGATTGCTCCGGCGGGAGAGGCGCTGAAGCACACAGCCCTGAATGCGATCCATCGGGCGAGTGGGGCCAAGATGGTGGATTATTGCGGCTGGGACATGCCGGTGGAATACTCCGGCATCACCCGCGAGCACCTTGCGGTGCGCACCGCCGCCGGACTCTTTGACGTGAGCCACATGGGGGAAATTGAAGTTCGCGGCCCCCAGGCTTGGGCGTTGCTCCAACACGTAACTTCCAACGACGTCTCCCGCTTGCAGGATTATCAGGCTCAATACAGCGCGCTGATGCTGCCCAACGGGTGCGCCATCGATGATTGCGTGGTGCAGCGATTCGCCCCGGATCACTACTTTCTATGCGTGAACGCCGCGAATACGGATAAGGATTACGCGTGGATCGTTCAGTGCAATTCGTTTGGCGCGGAGGTGCGCAACGTTTCTGCACATTACTCGCAGCTTGCGTTGCAGGGCCCGCGCGCGGTGGAGATCCTGGCGAAGGTGGCGGAAGCTCATCCGGGAGATTTGAAGTATTATTGGTTCCGCCGCGCCCGTTGTGGAGGGGTTGAAGGCATCCTGGCGCGCACCGGCTACACGGGCGAGGACGGTTTCGAGTTCTATTTCCCTCCGGCCTCCTCTGCGCAACTGTGGAACACGTTATTGGACGCGGGCCGGCCGGAAGGACTGATTCCTGCGGGGCTCGGCGCCCGCAACACGTTGCGGCTGGAAGCAGGATTCGCACTCTACGGGCACGAACTGGATGAAGAAACCACGCTTCTCGAAGCGAACCTGGGCTGGATCGCGAAACTCGAGAAGGGAGACTTCCTGGGCCGGGACGTCCTGTTGCGGCAGCGCGCGCAGGGAACGGCGAAGAAGCTCATCGGATTCGAAATGATCGATCGTGCCCCGGCGCGCGATGGCTATGCGGTTTGGGTCAATGGGAAGAAAGCCGGAAAGGTCACCAGTGGTTCCCCGGCGCCCTATCTCAAGAAGAATATCGGGATGGCTTACGTGCCCCCGGATGGCGCCGGCGTGGGCCAGGAAATACAGATTGAAATCCGCGGAAGGCTCGCACCCGCGCGAGTTGTCTCATTGCCTTTCTATAAACGTCCGAAGTGATAAAAGGGAGAAAATCTCCACATGTACCCTCCAGAATTTCTTTACACCAAAGACCACGAGTGGATCCGCGTGGACGAATCCGTGGGAACCATCGGCATCACCGATTACGCGCAAAAGGAATTGGGTGATGTCGTCTTCGTGGAGCTCCCCAAATCGGGGGATCACGTGACGGCAGGGGAGTCCTTCGGGACGGTCGAGTCCGTCAAAGCCGTTTCCGAAATTTACTCACCGGTAAGTGGAGAGGTGACAGCCGTCAACGGCAAGCTTCAAAACAATCCGGAAATGGTCAACGCCGATCCCCATGGCGACGCTTGGCTGATCCGCGTGCAGCTTGCCGATCGCCGCGAAATTGACAAGCTAATGACGGCGGATGAATACGAGGCTTACATCCAGCAGGAAAAGGCCCATTGATGCGCTACTTGCCGAACTCTGCCGCCGACCGGCAAGCCATGCTCAGGGCCACCGGCCACGCTCATATCGATGAACTCTTCGCACAGATCCAAGCGGACCTGAGGTTCAAAGGAAAACTGAACCTTCCCGGGCCGCTCTCCGAAGCCGAAATCCTGGAGTTCTTCCAACAAGCGGCGGCCGAGAGCAGCCGCGAGTATGTTTCCCTGCTGGGTGCTGGCGCCTATTCGCACTATCGCCCCGTAGTGGTGGATGCCTTGCTCTCGCGCGGCGAGTTCTTTACCGCCTACACCCCTTACCAAGCCGAAATTTCGCAGGGAACCCTGCAAGCCATGTTCGAGTTCCAAACGATGATGACGCAGCTCACCGGCCAGGAGGTCAGCAACGCTTCGCTTTACGACGGCTCGACGGCCACTACCGAAGCCGCGCTGATGGCCTTACGCGTCACCCGGCGACGGCGCGTGGCGCTGGCGCGAACCCTGCATCCGGAGTATCGCCGGATTCTTCAGACTTACGTACGGAACCAGGACGTGGAACTGGTGGAAGTCCCCTACGCAGCCTCCGGACGGATTGACACGGCCCAACTCAAGGCCACGGTGGACTCCCAGACCGCCGCGGTGGTGATCCAGTCCCCGAATTTCTTCGGCGTCTTGGAGCGCATCCCGGAGATTGCCTCCCTCGCCCACCGGCAGGGCGCGCTCCTGATCGTCGCGATTACGGAGCCGCTCTCTCTTGCGATCGTCAAACCTCCGAGCGAGGCCGATATCGTGTGTGGCGAGGCACAATCGTTCGGAGTGCCAGTGGCTTTCGGCGGTCCCTACGTAGGTTTCCTGACCACCCAGGAAAAGTTCCTTCGGCAAATGCCGGGCCGCCTGGTGGGCCAGACCGTTGACACGGAGGGCCGGCGCGGCTTCGTGCTGACTCTCGCCACGCGCGAGCAACACATCCGGCGCGAGAAAGCTACTTCCAATATCTGCACGAATCAATCGCTGTGCGCGCTCGCCGCAACCATCTACCTCAGCCTGCTGGGCAAAACGGGACTGCGGGCACTCGCCGAGCAGAATCTAGCCAAGGCTCACTACGCCGCCCGGCGACTGCGGGAAATTCCCGGAGTTGAGATCCCCTTTACCGGCCCGTGCTTTAATGAGTTCGTGGTGAAGGTCCCCGGTGATGCTGAGTGCCTGATGGAAGACTTGCGAGGGGAAAAGATTATCGGCGGTCTGCATCTAGGTGAATTCTATCCGCAACTCGCGAACAACCTTTTGCTGTGCATCACGGAATTGGTGAGCCGGGCGGCCATCGACCGTTTGGTGGAGGTGTGCCGCCAGTTTTCCATAAGCCCCCGTCTCGCAGGGTCCAACAGCGCTCAGGTAACTGCCCCCGGCAGGGGCTGAGCCGCGGCAGTGGCGGGCTTTCGGGGACCTCGAATGGTCCGCACGCCGCGGAGAATGTCGAATTAAGTTGTACAAGGGCGCCCGGCGCTCGCTGTCTAACGAAAACCTATGACCATGGAAAATCGCATTCGCGAAGCTCGGCCTCACATGACCCGCAACGAGGCACTGATCTTCGAGCGGAGTACACCGGGGAAAGCCGGCGCCGAACTTTCCCCTTTGGACGTCCCCGCCGTCTCGCCCGCCGAAGTCCTCGGCACAGACTTGGCTCGCGCGGAGGTTGAGGGCCTTCCGGAAGTTTCGGAGTTGGAAGTCATCCGCCATTTCACCCGGCTTTCCACCTGGAACTACGGCGTGGACACGGGACTCTATCCGCTCGGTTCCTGCACGATGAAGTACAACGCGCGCATCAATGAAGTGGTCGCGCGGTTGGAGGGCCTGGCGACGGAGCATCCCTATACACCGGATGCGCTCGCCCAAGGTTGCTTGCGGATTCTGCACGAAACCGCTCGCTGCCTCCAGGAAATCACCGGCATGGATGCCGTTTCGCTTCAGCCCGCCGCGGGCGCGCAAGGAGAGTTGACTGGTATCCTGATGATTCGCGCCTATCTTGCCGAGCGCGGCGATCCCCGCAAATACGTCCTGATTCCTGATTCCGCTCATGGCACGAACCCGGCCAGCGTGGCCATTTCCGGCTACGAGGTGCGCCCCCTCAGGTCGAATGAGCAGGGTTGTATCGATATTTTCAACCTCGCCCGCGCCATGGATGCCGACGTAGCGGCGTTGATGCTGACCAATCCCAATACGCTGGGAATTTTCGAAACGGAAATCGGCCGGATTGTGAATATTGTCCACGCCCGAGGCGGCCTTGTTTACATGGACGGCGCCAACATGAATGCGCTGGTGGGAGTGGCGCGGCCGGGGGATTTTGGCGTCGACGTCATGCATCTAAATCTGCACAAAACCTTTTCCACTCCCCATGGGGGCGGCGGTCCGGGGTCGGGTCCGGTCGCCGTGAAGAAACTCCTGGAGCCGTATCTTCCCTCGCCCATCGTGGAAAAATCGCCGGAAGGGAATTTCCGCCTGAATTGCGACCGCCCCAGGAGCATCGGGCGCGTGCGGGCCTTTCTGGGAAATTTCGGGATGGCGGTTCGCGCCCTCGCTTATATCCTGGCGAACGGACCGGAAGGACTACGGCAGACCACCGAAGACGCGGTCTTGAATGCCAACTATGTGCGCAGCCGGTTGCGCGATTCCTATGAACTCCCGTACGACCAGCCTTGCATGCACGAATGCGTCTTCTCCGACCGGCTGCAAGCGGCCAAAGGCGTCCATACCATGGACATTGCCAAACGCCTCATCGATTACGGATTCCACCCGTACACCACAGCCTTTCCGCTGATCGTATCGGGCGCGCTGATGATTGAACCCACCGAGAGCGCCAGCAAGGAAGAGTTGGACGCCTTCATCGACGCCCTTCAGGCGATCGCCGACGAGGTGGAGCGAGACCCGCAATTCGTTCTGAAAGCCCCCTACACTACGCGCGTCACCCGCCTGGACGAAGTCGCCGCGGCTCGCAAGCCGGTGCTGCGCTGGAAGCCCGCATTGGCACCCCATGAATGATGAGGTTCACAAGAAGCTGACCCTACCCCGGAGGGCATACGATGTCTGCGCCCGGTCGTCGCGATTTCTTGAAACAATCCGCCGCCCTTCTGGCGATGGGAGGAACCCCGTCCATGCTTGCCGAGACGCTTCGTGAGAAAACTCCCGCGGAATTCGCGGCGTTTCAAGCCCGGCGACGAAAGGAGCTGTGGAGCCTGCTGGGAGATTTGCCTTGGAGCCACCAGCCCGGCCCGGCCACGATCCTGGCGACGGAAAAACACGACGGCTACACCCTGGAGCGTCTGGTCCTCGACCTGAACGGAGTGGAACCGGTTCCCGCGTTGCTGCTGATCCCCGACAAGCGCGCCGCACGCGCTCCCGGCCTGCTCTACATCCACTGGCATGCCGGGATGTATGACTTGGGCAAGGAACAACTCTTAACCGGGGTTGACGCCCAACCCGCCTATGCGCCGGTTTGCGCCGAAAAGGGATTGGTGACCCTGGCCATCGACAGTTGGTGTTTCGGCGAGCGGAAACACGATGAGAACGGCAACGCGGGCGAGGAGTACGCCTTCAAGGACATGATTTGGAAAGGCCAGGTTCTTTACGGCATGATGATGTTCGACGAATTCCGCGCCATGGATTACCTGGCCAGCCGGCCGGAGGTCGATGCCCACCGGTTGGGCGCGCTGGGAATGTCCATGGGTTCAACCAAGGCGTGGTGGCTGGCGGCGCTCGATCCGCGGGTGCGCGTCTGCCTGGACGTCTGCTGCCTGACGGATTTTGAAGAGCTCATCAAACTCCACAACCTGTTTCACCATGGGATATACTATTTTGTACCTTCCTTGCTCAGGCATTTCCAGACGGCGCAAATCAATGAACTCATCGTACCGCGCGCCCACCTGAGCGTAAACGGCCGCCTGGACGAGTTGGCCCCTCCCGCTGGGGTGGAACGGATCCGCGATTACCTGTTGCCACTCTACGAAAAGTATGGAAAACCCGAGGACTGCCACATTGAACTGTTTGATTGCCCGCACAAGGAGCTTCCCCAGATGCGCAAGCTCATCCTGGAATGGATCGATACCTATTTAGTGAAACCCATGGACAGTTGATCCCCACTAGATATAGGGGCTAATCCTCTTCTAAAGCCCTTAATGTTGTGGTTTTTCCCTTTACAAGAGTCCCTCGATATGGTAATTATTCATGGAGTTTGTCGGGGATCCTCGCGCCAGCCTTTAGGCACACGCCAGAGTGGATGACTGTCTGAACAGAAGGGGTGTGATTTGTACAAGCTGAAGAAACTCGAACTGCTCGGGTTCAAATCCTTCGCCGACCGGTCGCGGCTGGAATTTGCGGACGGCGTAGCCGCTGTGGTGGGACCGAATGGTTGCGGAAAGTCCAATCTTTCCGATGCCATCACTTGGGTGCTGGGTGAACAAAGTGCGCGCCTGCTGCGTGGCGAGCGTATGGCGGACGTAATTTTTAATGGTACGGGCACCCGCCCCCCCACGGGCATGGCAGAAGTCAGCATGACCCTCGTGAATCCGGAATACAACGAGGCGGGGGTACCGGAAGAAGTGGAGTCCACGCGGGAAAGGGAGTCCGCCCCCGAGGGACCCGTAGATTTCGAACCGGAAACTCCCGGAAACGGTAATGGGAACGGCAACGGAAATGGCAACGGCACGGGCGCCAAGTCGCCTAACTTTCACCACCGTTCCGGCGAGATCACCGTGACTCGGCGTCTTTTCCGCTCGGGTGAAAGCGAGTATCTGATCAATGGCGACATCTGCCGCTTACGGGATATTCAGGACCTTTTCATGGGGACCGGGCTGGGCCCGGAGTCTTATGCCATCATCGAACAGGGGCGCATCGGCCAGATCCTTAGCTCGAAACCGTCCGACCGGCGCCTGATTCTGGAAGAAGCCGCCGGGGTTTCCAAATTCAAGACCCGCAAGCGCCTGGCTGAGGCCAAGCTGGAATCGGCGCGGCTGAACCTCTCGCGTATCACGGACATCCTGGAAGAAGTTACGAAGCAAGTGAGCTCGCTAAAGCGCCAGGCCTCGAAGGCGCGCCGCTACCGCGAGCTTCACGATGAGCTGCGCGGCCGCCTGAAGACCGTCCTGACATCCCGCTTGAAGGCGCTGGAGGTTGAGTTCCAGCGGCTGCGCGCGGAACTTGCCCAAGTGCAGGAAACCTGCCTGGCGGCGGTCCAGGAATTGGAGGCGTTGGAGCACGAGCAGAAAGGCGCTACGCAGCGGTATGAAGAGCTGGAAGATCAACTCACCCAGTGCCGCGAGCGTTTATCGGAGGGTGATCTTGAGCGCGAGCGCCTGCTCTCGCGCCACGAGCAAGTCAAGCAACAAACGGAAAACCTGGAGGCGCGCACGGAGGAAGCCGCACGCGAAAGCTCCGAGCTCCAGACGCAACTTGCCGCTCTCGAGCAGCAGACGGCGGAGCGCGCCCAGCACGTGGAGAAATTGCAGCAGGAATTTGCCGTGGCGAAGGGCACGCTGGCCCAACTGGTCATGCGCCAGGAAGATCTGAATTTCCAGCTCGGCGTTGCCGAACAGGACGTGGAAACCTGCCGCCAATCCCTCATGGCGATCGTCAGCCATGCCTCGGAGCTGCGCAATCAGCTTGTACAGGCAGAAGAGGCAGGCTTGGCTGTCGACCGCCAGGCGGCTCGCACTGATGCGGAGAAGTCCCGTATTGGGGCAGAACATTCCCGGCTGGTCGCCGAGCTTGAGGCTTACCTTTCCGACCACCAACGCGATGCCAGCATGTTGGCAGAGTTGGCGGAATCCCTTTCCCAAACCGCCCGCGATCTGGAACAGGCCCGCAGCGAAGAGATCTCCCTGCGCTCGCAGGTCGAAGCCCTGCGCCGCGAGTATTCCGGCAGCATGGCCCGCAAGGAAGCGCTGGAGCAATCCCTGGCACGCCACGCCTACAGCACGGAGAGTGTGCGGCGCCTGCTTTCCGGCGAGATCCCGTGGAATGGGCACTCGTTCCAGCCCCGGGGGCTGCTGGCCGATTTTGTGGAAGTCACACCGGGTTACGAAGAGGTGGTGGAGGAATTCCTGAAGCAGGAGCTGGAGTGCGTGGTGGTGGAGGAACATGCGCAGGCGCGATCGGGAATTGCCTTGTTGCAGAGCCAAGGTACGGGACGCTCCACATTTTTCGTCACCCATTTGCCTTCCCCCGGGCACTCGCATGGCAACGGCGACTCGCCCGTCGGCACTGAACCCGGGGTTGTGGCGGCGGTCCAGGATTTGGTGCGTTTCGAACCGAAGTTGGGCCTAAACGGTGATATGGTGCTGCCGGCCCTCGCTAGCGCCTACCTGGTGGAAGATGATGCCGCCGCAGAACGCCTGGCGAGTGCTTACCCGGACTGCCACTTCCTGACGGCGACAGGTGCGCACTACCATCATCGCATGGTTTCAGGCGGCAAAGGCTCGAGTGCCGGGCCACTGGCTTTACGGCGTGACTTTCGCGAGTTGGAGCGGCGAACGGCGGAATTGGAAACGCAGATCAGAGACAGCGAGGCGGCTCTGGTGGAAGCCGAGGGCCGGGCGAAACGCCTCGACGCGCAACTGAAGGATCTGACCGCCAGCAAGATGGAAGCAGAGAAGAAAGCCGTGGTCGCCGACGAGAAGCTTCGTCAGACACGCGAGAGCTGCGATCGCACGCGCCAGCAACTCGATGCACTTCTTGCGGAAGCGGGGGTGTTCGAGCGCGAGCGCGCCAGCGTGGACGAGCGCCTGGCTAACCTGCGCGCCGAACTGCAAACCGCCGGCATCGCCAAGGGACAACGCGAAGAGGCAGTCACCCTGGCCACCCATCGGGCGCGCGAACTTCGCGCGGGCCTGGACCGGCTGGCGCAGGAGATCGCCGACGCCCAATCCGCGGCCCGGGCCCTGGAAGAAAGGTCCCGCGCGGCGGAAGCGGAAGCCGCGCGGCTCCTGGCAGCGGCGCAGGATTTTCACAACCGCATTGCCCGGCTGGCCCAACAAACGGATATTTGGCAGCAAGAGCGCGCGCGCCTGGCACAAGAGAGCGATGCCCACCAGCTTCGGCTGCAACAACTTCAGCGAGAACTGCAAGCGGCGCGAATTGAGCTGCAAAACCTGGAGGAGGAATCCCGCACCGTCCGGGCCGAGCGCGATACTTTGGGCCCGCGCGTGGACCGGGCGCGGGTGGAACTCGAGGCCCGGCGCCAGAAGCGCTCGGAGGTTGAGGTGGCGCGGGCGCGGGCGGAATCCGACTACGCCCATCACTCGCAGCAGTGCCGAGACGAATTGAACACGGACTCCGCCGCCCTCCTGGCGGAATTGGCGCCCGAAGCGGTTCTGGCGGGCGAAGCCTTGCAGATTGCGGAAGAAGAGTTGCGCCAACTGAAGACGCGCATTGAGAACCTGGGGCCGGTAAACATGATGGCCCTGGAAGAACTTCAGGAAGCGGAAGAGCGTTTGACTTTCCTCGACACGCAGCGCCAGGACCTGCTCTCTTCCATCCAAGACACCGCGCAGGCCATCCGTGAAATCGATCAGGTCTCCCGCCAACAGTTTCTGGAGGCGTTCAAAGCTATCAACGCCTACTTCGCGGAATCGTTCCGGGTCCTTTTTGGCGGCGGCCTCGGGGAAATGCGGCTGGCCGATGAGAATGACGCCGATAGTGGAATCGACGTCGTGGCGCAGCCGCCCGGAAAGCGCCTGCAAAATGTACTCCTGCTTTCCGGCGGCGAGAAGGCCATGGCCGCGCTCGCCTTGCTCATCGCCATCTTTCGTTACACTCCCAGCCCCTTTTGCATCCTCGATGAGGTTGACGCGCCGCTGGACGAATCGAACATCGATCGATTCACTCGCATGATCCAACAGATGAGCCGCCACACGCAGTTCATCCTGATCACCCACAGCAAACGCACCATGGAGATCGCGCAAGTCATGTACGGCGTCACCATGGAAGAGCCGGGCGTCTCCAAACTCGTGTCCGTGCGCTTTGACGCGTTCGCCCGCGATCCTGTCGCGGTGCCGGCCTGAGGGCTCTGCCGCCCCACCCGCATTCCGTGCGCCTCCGCTCGACTCCAAAGGTTGTGTGGCTAGGTGACTCCCACCCCGCAGTTAGTAGTCCGCGCGAAAATTTTTCCAGCGCTTTTTCCGTTGACAACATTTCGGGTTGCTTTAGAATGTCCCTGCTCTGAACCAACACCATGCTACCCACAAAACAAAGTGTGCTGCTGGAAACAAATTTGCCCGCTGTCAAGCTCTTTTCGCGAGGAAAGGTCCGCGACGTTTATGAGCTCGGCGACAAGCTGCTGATCGTCGCCACTGACCGGCTTTCCGCCTTCGATGTGGTGATGCGCGAGGGCATACCGGACAAGGGGCGGGTGCTGACCCAGCTTTCCTGTTTCTGGTTTAATCTCATCAAGGATGAGATTCGGCACCATTTCATTACAGCCAAGGTGGACGACTACCCTCGGGAGTTGCACCCCTTCGCGGACCAACTGCAAGGGCGCTCGATGCTCGTTGAGAAGGCGCAAACTTTCCCCGTCGAGTGCGTGGTGCGCGGATACCTGGCGGGGTCAGGCTGGAAAGAATATCGCGCCGCGGGAAGCGTGTGCGGCATCAAGCTTCCCGCCGGCCTCGAGGAGGCTTCGCGCCTCGAAAATCCCATTTTTACGCCTGCCACCAAGGCGCAGACCGGCCACGACGAAAACATCACCTGGGAGGATATGGTCGCGCGCGTGGGAAAAGAGGCGGCCGGGAAGCTGCGCGAATTGAGCTTAGGCCTTTACCGCAAAGGCCGGGAGTTCGCAGCGGGCCGCGGCATCATTATTGCGGATACCAAGTTTGAGTGGGGGCTCAAGGGTGGTCAAGCTATCTTGATCGACGAGGTGCTGACTCCTGACTCGTCGCGTTTTTGGCCGTTGCGCGATTATGCGCCGGGGAAGCCCCAACCTTCGTTTGACAAGCAGTTCGTCCGCGACTACCTGGAGTCGCTCCACTGGAATAAACAACCCCCGCCGCCTCCCCTGCCGCCCGAGGTGGTGGAGAAAACGAGTGAGAAATACCGCGAAGCTTATCGCTTGCTGACAGGAGATTCGCTCAATTAGGTGAGTCCGCTGTAGTTTGCGAGCGCGCCATGGGCACATGGAATTGGCTGGATTATATTCTTGCCGCGATTGTCGTGGCTTCGGTTGTAACGGCCATGATGAAAGGGATCGTCCAGGCGTTGATCTCGCTGGCGTCGGTGCTGATCGGCCTGGGGGCGGCGGCCCTCGGCTATCCCCGCGCCGCGCTGTGGTTCGACGATTTGACCAAGTCGCACGAAATCGCCCTGGGCTTGGGATTCCTGGTCCTGTTCCTGGGCACATTGCTGCTGGGCGCACTGGTGGGATTACTGGCGCGCAAGTTCATCAAGACCGTGGGAATCCAGTGGTTCGACCGGTTCTTGGGAGGGGTCTTCGGTTTGATGTGTGGAGTTTTGATCGACGCCGTTCTGCTGATGGCCTTGCTGGCCTTCGCGATCAAACCGGACGCCGTGCGGCAATCGACTTTGGCGCCCTATGTGACCACCGGGACACGCGTCATTGCGCTCGTCATGCCGGGAAACCTGCGTGCCCAATTCCATCTCGGCTTTGAAAAATTCCGGGACGCGCTGATTCAGAACGACAAGGGACCGGCTAAACCATAACCCGCGAGCCCTAAGAATTCCTATCGATCGGAGCATGACTGTGAAAGAGCAACTCGAATCCCTCGTAAATCAGATGATTGAGCGCGGGATTCTTTTTACCGATGCTGTTTCCGAATTTGAAAAGCGGTTCATCAAACGGATGCTCGAGAAGAACGAAGGCAATCATTCCAAGGCTGCTGTGGCTCTGGGCATTCATCGCAATACCCTAAGCCGGAAAGTGGATGACTTGGGCCTCGACCATCGGCCCAAGCGCCGCGCGCGCATGCCGCCCGCTGACGGAAAGCGGCATGCCGCCGGGAAATCCTAATCCCTCTGGGCCAATGGGTGTGGACAGGTTGAGTGGATGCGGACGCCGCCGCTCGCCCTGCCCGCAGTGGCGTTTCTCCGGACCCCCAATTTACGGGAAATGACAAAATTCTTAGGTGGGAAACCTGCAGGCGAGATGAGGCAGGGGCACCGGCGAGTGCCGGCGCCCTGCCTCGCGAAATTCAGTTGCTCGGCGGCGCGGTCCTACGGGTCGTCGGGCGAGTCGGCGGCTTGGGCTTCGCTTTAACAGGTGGTTTATCCGGAAGGTCCGATGTAACGTCACCTACCAAGGTCAAAATCAGATTCGGGGAGGCAACGTAAGAATCCAAAGTTCCCTTAAAAGTCAGCAAATCACCCTTTTGCAGGTTCTTGACGTTAGGCTGGGTCGAGTCTTTCAGTTCGATGTCGTATCCGTCTGCCGATTTGGTGCTGTCGAGCACGGCAATACGCACCAGATACACGTTCGGATCGGTCCCCTTTTCTACACTCATTACGGCACCACCAAAATTTGCGACGGGTTGACCCTTGATGCCGTCCCATTGCTTTTGGGCTGTCTCACCACCCAGTGTCAGCGGGTAGGTCAGCGTGTTAAATGCGTCAACGGTGGTATTTCCTGTGGGCTTGGGAGCTTCGGCATGCGTGACTTTAAAGCCTTCGGGCGGGTTGGGGGTGGCCGCCGCTTGGGCCTCGATGTCTGTGAGCCCCGTATCGGTCCCGTGATATCCCACATAGGTCTGTTTTAAATACTTCTCCCAATCCGCTGCATTGGGATCTTTTCCGGCCTTCGCCAGAGCCACCGCGCGCGCGTAATACCAGATACCATTATCGTAATCGCGGGGCGTGGACAAGAGGTAAGCCAGCCCCAGCCGGTAGATCGTGTAAACATCGTTTTGATTATCAGCGGCCGCTGCTTTAAGCGCGGTGATGGCTTTTGGGTAATCCTTGCTCTGGAGCGCTGCGAACCCTATGGTGCTGTTGAAGAGGGCGCGTTTGGTAACGACGAATTGCTTGAAATCCTCGTCCTTGACGTTGGCGGGCTTTTGAACCTTCTGGAGCACCTCCAGCCCGTGGCGTGCGTCACTTTCAGCACGCGTCAGCTTGGCAGTCGCGTCGGAATCGGTCCCCTTGAAGGTGAATGGGAACACGAAGCTGAGGAAGGCCAGCGCATCCAGATTATCAGGATCGACTTGGAGAACCTTTTGCCCCGCGTCGACGGCCTTGGGCACGTCATTCGATTGGGCATATGCGCCCATAAGCTTTACCAGGACGTCGGCCTTGACAATTGAATTGGGATATTTCTGAAGGAATGCCTGAGCGAGCGGGATAAGCTTACTCGGCGTCTTCTCGTTAGCGAACGCCATGTATGCGTCGTATTCATCGCGGCCGCTCCATTGGGGCGCGGCTTGCGCTGCTTGGGGTGGCGCCTCCATGCGGGCCACGAAGCTGAGAGCGGCGGAGTGGCCGAAGCGGTTTGCGGGCTGGGCCGCAATGGCGACGGATGAAAGGCTGACCAGCCAAGTGAGGGTCAAGACCACAGTGGTTTTGTTCATCGTACAGCTACCTCGATGTTGGAATGGTGAATCGTAGGTGACCTGGGCGCGCCCGATACTGAAATCGCCGGAAACCGAACAGACCTCCCGCGCTGGAACTGCTCTTTGAAAAACCTGTGATTCCTCGGATGACTCTAACCAAATACCAATTCTGGATGGAATTTTCAAGTAAAATCTCACTTTACGACCCAACCCAGTTTCCTTTTCTTCTGGTTTGGATGCAAAAGCCACCTCAGGCGTCTCCAAAATGTGTTGCCTTTCTGTTCGTTCTATAGCGCGAGGGGCACCCGCAGGGAGATTAACCCCCTGGGGGGGCTGCCGCGCTTACCTCAGTCTCCCTTGCGGGACGGAGCCTGTCCCTTCTAAAATTGCCCTCTGATGGACGACTTGTCCCCTCAGGAACGCTTACGGCAACGGGCCGAACGGGCCGCCGCGGTTTCTTCGCGCGCGGAAATTGAGAGCTTCTTCAAAGAAACCGCGAAGGAGGTGCTGATGGGGTTAGCGCGTAATCCCCATTTGCAGGAGCGCGATCTGCTCCGTCTGCTGGAGCGCAAAGACCTGGCGCACGAGGTCGTTCGCGAACTTGCCCAGCACCAGGAGGCCCGGCGCAGCTACACCGTTCAACTCGCCTTGGTGAGGCATCCTAAGACACCACGTCTGGTCTCCCTGCCCCTGATGAAATTTCTCTATCTCTTCGACCTGCTGCGCGTGGCGCAAACTCCGGCTGTCCCCGCCGACGTCAAGATGGCTGCGGAGGAAAACATCCTCAAGAAGCTGGAAGGCATGCCGCGCGGAGAAAAAATCTCTCTCGCCCGGCGAGGCACCGGGCGCCTTGCCGCCAGCCTGCTCTTTAGCCCCGACTTGGAGTTGATCCGCGCCGGCCTCGATAACCCTTACCTGACCGAAGGCCACTTGCTCAAGGTGCTCGCCCGCGAAGATCTGCCGCCCCCCGTCGTCGAGCAACTGGCCCAGCACGAGCGGTGGTCGCACCACTACCATTTGCGCCTCGCGCTCATCCGCAATCCTCTCACTCCTTTCGCCCGAGTGCTCGCTTTCCTCCCCAACATGGCCGTCAACGACTTGCGTGACATCTGTCTGGACCATCGTATGCCTCAGGCCGTACGCAAGTACATTGCGGGCCATTGCGCCGCCCGCCTTAACAGGCAACGCCCCCTCCCCTCTCAGGGTTGACGACTTTCCTTGTCCGAACAAGTTAGTTCTCTTTTGAGTGTTGACAACTCACCCCCTCGATTCGTTCCTTTTTATGTAAGGAGGATGGCCGTTTGCCAGGCAGGCAGGGAGGGAAGCCGTACCACCAGGGCGTCGTTTTCACGCTCGGCGGGCAAGGGCGTAACCTTTCCCTGATTAATCCGCGAGACCTCCCTGGATTGGACGCGCAACCGCAACGTGAGCGGACCGGTCGGATCCAGGGCGGTATTGAGCAGAAGGACGGCAAACCGTTTGCCGTCTGGACTCACTCGCACCAAAGGCGCCACACGCACGGTTTGCTCGATCAGAACCGGGAGGCGTCCATGGGCCAACCAGTCGGCCACGGCCAGCAGCCGGTGCCGAGTCGCACTGCGTCCTTGCCGGTGCCAGGGGCCGAAGGTACTCACCGCCACCCGCCCGCCCAGTGCATTCGTATAGGTCGAAAAGCAGGAGCCAGCGTCGGTACCATCGGAGCGCACCAGGTGTGCCAGGTCACCGACGCCCTCGGTGACCGGAACCAAGCTGCAAACGCCATCGGATGGGCCTGCCAGCACGTCTCGCCGGTCACCGGCGTAGCGTCCGTTCAAGGGGTGATTGGTCAAACGCTCCGTGACCCCGCCCGGAATCCGTTCCCCGGGTTTCACGCCCGCTAGTTCGCCCAGCCCTCGCGCCCAGAGCACCCCGAGCGCGAAGCCATCCATCAGCACGCCTTTGGCTAAGAAGCCCCGCAATTCCTCCATCGTAAAGGCTTCGGCCACTTTTCCCGCGAGCAGAACCCCGCACGCTGACTTTAGATCAGTGGTCAGAGGCAGGCCCATCTCCGCCGTTTCGTTAGGCTGCTGAATCTCGTACACGCCGTGTTCCCAGAACCAGCCCGTTTCGTCAACTTGGCGATTGGCCATAAGCAGCCGATTGTCGGCTGGCCAGAAACCAGCCTGCGGCAGGGTCGCTATGCCGTTCAGCAATGCCTCCCAGGCTGGCCTCTCCGCACGCACCGCACTCAGCACGCCGTCGTAATCTTCATAGCTGACCTCAGTGGACGGGAAAAGGGTAAAGGCAATGCCGTTGCAGCCCATCATCAAGGCGGCGGTGCATTCGTTAATCACCGTACGGGTTGCCTTGTCCAGGGGGATGTGGGGATAAGTTTCCAGCTCGTACTGTACAATATCGACCCGTGACGGATAGTCGCGTACCTGGCGCCCAACGTTAAAAGCTTTGTCCAGCAGTTGGGTACGCGCCGCCTCATCAGTGTAATAGCCGTGGCCCGGCCGCCCGCGACGAGCTCCCAACGCCTGCATCCAGCGATTGATGGCGTAACCACCGTAAGTGCTGTGGCTGTAGCCGATGGTCATGAGCCCGATTTCCACGGAGGGATTGGCCTCGACGATGGCCCGGTGGACGTCGGCGCACACACCTTCTATCGAAGCGGCGCGGAATTCCGTCCAGGCACGGCGCAAGTCACCTTGGGCCGGCGCGTTGAGCTGCTTGACCAATGCCTCACGGTTTGTTTCGTGGCCAAACATTTTTAAACAGATCGGACAGAAGCAGGGATAAGTGGGGCCGTGATGGCTGGCGCGCAGATCGTCGTCCACCCAGATGAAATCGGGATTGGTTTGTGCCATCAGCTCGTACTTCTTGCTGATATAGGCGCGGTACTTCGGGTCGTTGGGGCAAGGACTCGCGTTCGAGACCTTGCCATCGTGTCCCACGGCCGGCTGGAAGGACAGTGGCGGCATCAACGGGTCATCGCTGGCCCCGTGGCCCATCGTCACTCCAACGTTAATCCCGGTGCGCCAGCCTTGTGCTTTGAGCTGCGCGATGCGGCGTTGCAGGATTCCGTTGGCTTGCTCAATCTTTTCCAGGGGAGGCCAGGAGCCGAAATCATTGCACAGCGCGACTTCGTCCACCACGCTCCGGTAGGCGCTCAAGAACTTTGCCAGAAGCGCGAACCGCTCGTCAGCCATCCAGTGCTCTGCGGGGATTCGATGCGCAAGCGAAAGTGTCCCCCGCACGGGTTCGGGTGACGAGCCGGCTGCTCTGTCCTTACCGCTGCCCGCAAGTTGAACTCCCGCACCCAGCGTGGGTGCGCCCGCCAATGCCTGAAGCATCTTCCGCCGGTCGATCCTAGAATTCCATGCACGACGCATAATGGGTCTTCCTTTTCGGTTCCCCGGCGATCCGCAGCCCGGATCCCCTTGCGCACGCTGGTCGGAGAACACGCCTGTTGGCATAGCCGGGGAAAGGGTACACCCCAGAGCACACAACGTTCAACATCCCGAATTGTCTGGCTGTCACTGCAGAATATCGGCCGGAAGGTCGTAGGTCGCTCTTCCTTTTGCCTCACTACCAATTCCCCGGGAAGAGGGTTAACATATTGACGCGTTGCGGGCGTTCGGGAACGCTGTGGGGCGGATCCTTATGTCGCCCGGTGCCACCCATCAACCGACAGCCGGTGGGGTGACGGTAGTTCTCCCCGTCCTGGCAACGATGCCATCTGAGGTTATCAGCGAGTTCGATTCCGGCCTCTGAAGGAGGAGCCATGGCCCTCAATCGACTAACTAAATTTTTCACCGGACCCTCACCACACCTGAGTCGCGAAGAGGCGATAAAGGTTTTCACGCGAGATCAATTCAAATGTTACTACTGTGGTCTGGATGGGCAGCGTAATTTCGAAAGCTGGCTGATCCTGACCATCGATCACATCCATCCGCACGCCAAGGGCGGCTCGCGGAGCATGGAAAACCTGGTGACCGCCTGCCAGCCCTGTAATCTCATCAAAGGTAAGCGGGTTTACAAATCTCTCCAGGAAGCAAAAGAGCACGTCCTCGCCAAGCGCGAGGAATGGCGGAAGGTCTATCACCAGCAGGTAAAGGCAGCGTAAGGGGGCGGACGGAACGCCTTTGGCTGCTTCGCGGGAACGAGGGGCTGTTCCCGCCACAAGCCAGGTGTGCTCCGGTGCGCTGGCAAGCCCGGGGTTTTGCCGCTGCCCGGCTGCCAAGGCCGTTGTACCATTCTTAGCCCCGTTCGATCCTGAGATAGGTTTTACCGGAGAGATGTGCGATTGGACGCTGCCGGGCGAATTCCCCAACCCCTCCGTTTCGTCCCGACCCGCCGACCTGAAGCGGGCGTGCTGTCTCCTATCGAATCGCTTTCCCCCGCGTGGAACGAAACGCTGCGCCTGCTTTTTCGTCCTTTCATCGCACGCCGTTGGATCGCCTTGAGCGTGGTGTGCCTGTTCCTGGGTGGCGGCACATCGACAGCGGCATTTCAGTGGGGCTTCGCCGCCCTGCCGATAGACATTCATGCTCCGGAGCTTCTCTTCCGCATCCGCTTGGTGATTGCCCAGCACCTGAGTTTGATCGTGCTGGCCGTCGTCCTCAGCCTGGGTCTGGTTCTCGGCCTCGTTTATGCGCGCTGTGTGCTCCGATTTGTGTTGGTCGATGCCGTCATCAACCAGGACCTGGCGGTGGGCGCGGCATGGAAAAGCTTGAAATCCTCTGGCCGCTCCTACTTCCTTTGGCTGTTGGGAGCGGTGGGCGCTATCCTGGCGATAGTTTGCGGAGTCATGATCGTTTCTTTTCGCTATTTGAGTCGCGCCGGGGCCGCCGGACATCCGGCGTGGGTTGCTTCGCTGCTGCTGGTGACGGAGTTGGTCGCGGTCGTCTTCATAGGAATGCTGGTCGCCATCACCATTACGCTGACGGATGATCTGGTGGTGCCCTTAATGTATGCGGGCAGAATCTCCCTTCCTGCCGCGTGGGGAATCGTCTGGAGAATTTCGCGCCGCGATCCCGGCACATTTCTCTTTTACATCGTGTTGCGCTTTGCGGTGTCGATGGGAATTAGCATCGCCGCGCTCTTCGTTCTTTTCCCCATCTTGATGGGGCTATCCTCCGGGGCGCTGGTCACCGCCGCGCTGGTTATTCTCGCCTTACGAACAGTAGGTCTGGCGTGGGCCTGGAATCCTCTAACGATCTTCTTGGGTGTCGTCGCCCTTGGCCTCCTCACGGCTGTGCTGTTCGCCCTCCTAAGCGTGGTAGGAATGCCCGGCCAGGTCTATCTGCAAAATTACGGCGTGCGTTTCATCGCCTCGCGCGTTCCGTCGCTGGAGGCGCTTTGCCGTGCCTCGGCCCCCTGGGACCGTCGGCGCTGATTCCCGCAATTTCAACTCTCCTGACCTACCATCCCATGTTCTTGCGCACGAACGTGGCAGTCCGTCGCCCGCCGATGGTAGAATTCTGGATATGTTGCGCCACGGAACTCTCGCCACGGTGGGCGCTCTGTTGCTCTGGGTGGGCGGCTGTGCCAAACGCCAAGAGCCCCAAAGCATGGTTGTTTACGTTCCGACTCCGGCCCCGGCGGCCGCGACACCCGCCGCAAAAGCCCAGGTTCTGGTGATCGAGGAACCAGCCCCTCCGCCCGAGCCCAAAGAAACTCCACCGCCCAAAACCACAGGGTCATCGAAGATCGCGGCTGGTGGCCGAAGAGGCGGCAGTCGACCGGCGCGCCCCGAAGCGCCCACCGAAACGCCCACTGAGCCCGATGAAACCTCCACGCCGGAAAGCCCCGAGCCCCCCCCTCCGGAAGTTCCTGCCCTCGAACCGCGCGAAAGTACCGCGCAGGAAACAGACCTTCGGCAACAAGTGCAGCGCTTACAGCAAGACGTCCGCCAGCGCATGACTCGCCTGAATCCAGCCCGCCTTTCCCCCAACGAACGGAAAACGCTCGACGACGCGCGTACGTTCCTGGCACAGTCCAGCCGCGCATTCGAAAGCAGCGATCTCCAGCGTGCCCTCAACCTGGCGCGCAAAGCTTCCCTTCTGGTAGCGGCATTGGAGTGAACTGGGCGGGCGCTTCTACGCTGCGGCGAACCCGGATCTTGCCACACCCCAGGGGTGAACTCAGCAAGTCACATGGAGAACGGCGTTGGTCTCTTCCGGGTCGTCCTGGAGAAATTCGATGGCCTTGGCCGTGGGCAGGATCAGCAACGAAACTTTTCGTCGCTCCGCTTCGCGCTTGACCTCGTCCATTACCGGCAAAGCCCCGTTCATGCCGGTTCCCACCACCAGATGCCGGCACTTCCAGGGTATGTCTTCCTTTACTGAAAGCGGCGTGTGGCCGTATTTGTCACGAAACTTCTTGGAGGGCTTCTTTTTCCGTTTATGAACGACCCCGCGGTCAATGACCACGTCGGAGTCAAAAGCGACGCCGTCAATTTTGAGGGAGCCAAAGGAGAATTCCTCGAAGCGCATGGCACGCCTCCGCGATCCTCAATCCTTAATCCTGAATCACAAATCCTTTGATATTATACCCCTCCACGAAAAGGAGAGCCGATGGCAGACAAGGGTGCAGTGGTCATTACGGGAGCATCGACGGGGATCGGCGAAGCGTGCGCATTGCACCTCGATAAGCTGGGATATCGCGTTTTTGCCGGCATTCGCAAAGCTGCGGATGGAGAGTCCCTGCGGCGGCGGGCATCCGCGCGGCTGGTGCCGGTCCGCCTGGACATCAGCGACGAAACGGAGGTTGGCGAAGCGGCCCGCAATGTCACGGAGGCGCTGAGCGGCGGGGGACTGGCAGGACTGGTCAACAACGCGGGCATCGTCGTGGGGGGGACGCTGGAGTTCCTGCCTCTCGAGGCGCTGCGCCATCAGTTGGAGGTCAACGTCATCGGCCAAATCGCCGTCACCCAGGCCTTCCTCCCCAGCCTGCGCAAAGCGCGGGGCCGTATTGTGAATATCGGTTCAGTGAGCGGCCTCATCTCCGCCCCTTTTTCCGGGGCCTATTCCGCCTCCAAGTTCGCCCTGGAAGCTTTGACGGACTCGTTGCGCCTGGAGCTTCGGCCGTGGAAGATTCACGTTTCGATTGTGGAGCCCGGATACATTCAGACACCCATCGTCAGTAAATCGCTGGCCGCCGCAGAGGCGCTCCGGGCGCAACTTCCCGAGGAAGCCCTTCAGTTGTATGGAGCCTCCTTGCGCGCGGTTCGCGAATCCACCGAAAGGGAGGCCGCCAAAGCAGCGCCAACCGAGGTGGTGGTGAAAGCTGTCGTACACGCGCTTGCCGCCCGGCGCCCCAGCACGCGCTACGTGGTGGGCAACCACTCCGGACTCGAGATCAGCTTCGGGCGAGCTCTGCCCGACCGCTGGCGCGACGCGCTGATGGCGCGCCACATGGGACTGAAGTAGGAGTAAGGAGCTAGGATTTAGGAGTCAGGATTTAGGATTCGGGATTTGGGATCCGGGGCCAGGACCAAGAATTAGGTCGTAACGCTGAGCTTTAGCTCAGCACCTGCCGACCTCAGGGTCGGCGCCAATTCTTCGGGCGTGAATCCTAAATCCTGAATCCTTAATCCTATCTTTTCGGGGACCCATGCCACTCTATTTTGCCGCGCACACCACGGCTTGCCTGACAAAGCAAGCCTTAAGAGAGTTGATGCTCACTTTGATGAATGATCAAGAGGTGAAAGTCCAGCGATGCCTCTCGAGCCAGATTGGCGGGCGCATGCTGACGGAAGTTGAAGCGCCGGATCAGCCAGCCTTGGAAAAGTTCTTCCGATCCCACTACGTCAACTGCGAATGGATCATGCGCATCGACCTGGACGCGAAGGACGGGACCGTGAAGGAATGCTGAAATGAAACTAAACGATCTACTTTTCGGGAGGCCGCTGCGTTCTTCCGAGGAAGCGGGAGAGAAGCTGGGGCCGGTTGGAGGCCTCTCGGTCTTCGGATTGGACGCCCTCAGCTCCGCAGCGTACGGGCCGGAGGCGGCCCTCACCCTGCTGATCCCGTTGGCAGCCGCGGGCATTGCTTACATTGTACCGATTACGGCCAGCATCATCATCCTGTTGGTGATCGTCTATTTCTCTTATCGCCAAACCATTGAAGCATACCCCACCGGCGGCGGCTCCTACACGGTGGCTCGCCAGAACCTGGGAGAATTCGCCGGGCTGCTGGCGGCCGCGGCCCTCATGATTGACTACGTTCTCACGGCTGCGGTGGGAATCTCGGCAGGCGTTGGGGCGCTCGTCTCGGCGGTGCCGTCGTTACAGCCTCGCACCTTGCTGATCTGTCTCGTGATCCTGCTGCTCATCACCATGGTCAACCTCCGGGGGGTTCGGGAGACGGGCGCAGTGTTTATTATTCCAACCTACCTGTTTATTGGAACCTTGCTCGTTACCTTGATGCTCGGATTGGGCAAGACGCTCGCTGCCGGTGGCCATCCCTTGCCGGTCGTTGCTCCGCCGCCTTTGCCCCTGGCCACGGGCGCGGTGAGCGCCTGGCTTTTGCTCAAGGCCTTTTCCAGCGGTTGCACCGCCATGACCGGCGTCGAGGCGGTAAGCAACGGCGTTCAGGCTTTCCGGGCGCCGGTGGTGAAATCCGCACAGCGAGCCCTGACCGCCATCATTGCGATTCTGATTGTGCTGCTGGGGGGAATCGCCTACCTGGTTCGTGTCTATCACATTGGCGCCACCGACCCCGGACAGGCAGGGTACCGGAGCGTGCTTTCCATGCTCGTCGCCGCGGTGGCCGGTCAGGGCCCCTTTTACTACATCACCATGGGCTCCATCCTGCTGGTGCTGGCGCTCTCGGCCAACACCGCCTTTGCGGACTTTCCGCGACTCTGCCGCGCCGTCGCTGAGGACGGATATCTTCCCCACGGCTTCGCCTCGCGCGGAAGGAGGCTGGTGTACTCGCAAGGTATCTGGGTGCTCGCGGTGCTGTGCGGCTCGCTGCTGATCTTGTTTGGCGGGGTCACCGACCGCTTGATTCCGCTGTTTGCCGTGGGTGCTTTCCTGGCCTTCACGCTTTCCCAGGCCGGCATGGTCGCTCACTGGAAACGAGTGGGAGGCCAAGGATCGCGACGCAGCATCTTCGTCAACGGACTGGGAGCTGTGGCGACCGCCACGACCGTCATGGTGGTAACGGTCGCAAAGTTCGTCGATGGAGCCTGGGTCACGGTGTTGCTCATTCCCTCCATAATAATTGTGATGATGGCCATCCGCAGGCACTATCGCTTGGTTGAGGCCGAGGTCGCGAACCCCGTGCCCCTGGACTTGACCGACTTGCAGGCTCCGCTGGTCGTAGTCCCGATTCTCTCCTGGAACAGGGTCGCTCAAAAAGGGCTGCGGTTTGCCCTCACGCTATCTTCCCAGGTACAGGTTCTGCACATCGATTGTGAAAAGGACGACGGCAGTTTTTGCCAAACCTGGGACCGTTACGTCGAGGAGCCCGCGAGACGAGCGGGGCGGGTACCGCCGCGCCTCTTCGAACTGCCCTCGCCCTATCGCTTCGTGATTACCCCGATTTTGAACTATATTCTGGAACTCGAGCGAACCAACCCTGACCGGCAAATCGCGGTACTGATTCCCGAGTTGGTGGAGCGGCACTGGTATCACTACTTCCTGCACAATCAACGCGCCGAATGGCTGAGGGCCCTCCTTCTGGCCAAAGGGGGCCAGCGGATTACTCTCGTCAATGTGCCATGGCACATCATGGCCTGAAAGCGGAGAGCAGCACGGAGCTGGGGAATGGCCTGGCTAAATCCCGCCCTTCCCAACCTGTGGTGAGGATTCCGGGCTAAGATCTGCACCGTGCAACCACCAGGGTGATGTCATCTGCCTGCTCTCCATCACTGAACTTTTGCACGGTCTCGACGATGGTTTCAAGCAGAGAGGGGACCGGCAGGTGGCGCTGAGCGAGTATCGTCGCGACGAGGCGGGACTCGCCAAATTGCTCCCCTTCGGCGTTCTCCGCTTCCGTCACACCGTCGGTGTAAAGAACCAAGGTGTCGCCCGTGGCAAGCTGGACCTCCGCAACCTCGCACTCCCACTTTTCGAATAATCCCAGCACGGTGGCAGTGGCGGGTAAGCGTTGCAACTGCCCATCCGCGCGCAGCAGGAGCGGCGGCAAGTGGCCGCAATTCACATAGCGCAGGCGGCGCGTGGAATCGTCGTAATCTGCAAAAAACAGCGTGGCGTAACTGCTGTCACTGCTGTTCTCATAGAACAATTGATTCACCGACTTGAGCAGTCGCGGCAGGTCGTCCAAGGCCACGGCGTACTGGCTGCGCAGGTTGGCCTGCAAATTGGCCATCAAGAGAGCGCCGGATATCCCCTTGCCCGCGATGTCGGCCAGCACCAGCGCCAGGCGGCCGGGGCGTAACTCCAGGAAGTCGTAATAATCCCCACCCACCTGGCGAGCTTGAATGCAGCCGCCCGCATACTCGAGCGTCTTCATTGCGGGAAGCTTCTGCGGGAACAGCCGGGCCTGGACTTGTTTCGCGTAGTCCATTTCTTGGGCGATGCGCCGCTCCGCCTCGATGCGTTCGGCAATCTTCTCGCCCAGGCGAATGCTCTCCAGCGCCACGCCCGCCTGGCTCGCCACGGAAATCAGCAGGTGTTTATCGTCGCTCGAATAAGGCTCTTCGGAGAGGCGCGCGCCCAATACCAGTAAACCCACCAGGCGGCTATCACGTCCCAGAAGGGGCACCAGGCAATCGGGCTGAAAGAGATCGAAAAGAAAGGATTCAAACGTATCGCTAGAGCTCTCCGCGGCAGCCTCCCAAGTGTAGGGAATTCCGGAAAGGCGGTCTAACCGTCCGCGTCGCGCCAGTTCCGCCATGATCTCCGGCGTGACGGAGATGGTTTGGAAATCAGGCGGGACCTTGCCGCGGAAAGCGGAGATTTGATGGTCGCGGGTTTCGAGATAGATGACGAGCGAGCTGGGTTGCAGCGCCTGATTCAGGTGGTAGTCGAGAAGCGCCGCCAGCTCCTGCCGATTTGTTGCGGTGCGGGTTTTCTCGGCCAGGTCCTGGAGGATCACGCGCGCATCGTAAGCGCTGCGGAAGAAGGACCGATCGATGCTCTCACCGACGCGCCGATGCACGCGCGTTCCCGTCCAAAGCAAAAGTGAGCCGAAGGCCGTCCCCAAGGCTATACCGCCGGGTAGAGCGGCCTCGGTGAGGGGTTTGAGATAATGAGCAAAAGAGAGGGCAAAAATCCATACCACGCCGACACTGAGCAGGGACAGCAAGATGGTAAAGCCGCGTTGCACCAGCAGGTAACGGGCGCTCATCCTGAGCAACACCGGGATCTCCAGCACCCGGTGCTTAACGACGGCGTAGGCAAAGGATAGAGGAAAGAGCCACAGCAAAACTACGATCACGACAACCAGCCAAAGGGGGTGATGAAAGCCAAAAAAGTCACCTGATGCAAGAACCAGCGTGGCTGGTACGACCCCCACCAGTGTCCCCCAGAGGATCA